>Ga0209489_102047_pt1 | contig 41411 bp, 20 predicted proteins | sample SiratrowhiteBW_FD_187527 | JGI IMG/M metagenome (GOLD analysis project Ga0209489, IMG submission 187527) | Root nodule microbial communities of legume samples collected from California, USA - Siratro white BW (SPAdes) (version 2) | ecosystem: Host-associated > Plants > Roots > Nodule | place...
CATAACCATCACCAACTTGAACTTCAAACTTACTCCCACAACACACATTTCTAGATCCTAGACTCAAGTCTTCAAACTTCAAGAAATCTTCATCCATCCTTCACATGATCTAGAGCATCTTCACTTAGTTGAATTCATCAAATCACTGCAGCAGTCCACTGGTGCTAACAAAATCTTTGGTAGTTTGTGGTAGCTCTTGGTGATAAAAGATGGTGTAGGTCGTACAAGTACAAAACTAAGAAGAAAGAAGACTAAAGGAAAAAAGAAGAACTTAGGAGAGGAAAAGAAAAGAGTTAAGTAAAATATTACCTTTAAGAATATGCTATTCTCTTCATTTTTTGCAAGAGGGTCTTACATTGAAGTGTCTACATCAAGATCTCTTGAAGAATGCTCATAAATTTACTGTTTTAATTAAGATTAATCTAATTTAGGCCTTAACTATCTTTTTTGCTAATCTTGTTTTTTTTAGTTGTAATAGATGGTCTGACTAGACGGTTTAATGGTTACATGAAGTATTCAATGAACTGTCTTGACAAGATTCAATTAAAGAAAGCACCTTAACAACATCAAGTGAAATGAAGACCACGGTGTAAAAAGAGTCTGATGCATTTAACTTTGACCACTTTTGTATAACATTCCAATCAAATTGCTCTTCATTAACTCAAATTCTATTTTTCATGAAAGGACCAAACATATATTGAGATTGATTATAATTTCATTCGAAAAAAAATTATATATGAATACATTAAGACTGAATTTGTTAATTCTAATTATAAATTAGTTGATATTTTTACTAAATCTTTATGAAAATCTAGAATTGATTATATTTATAACAAGTTTGGTATATATATACACCAATTTAAGTAAAAGTGTTAGATATAACTAACTTAATCTATATCTTCTGTTAACTTGTTATTATTTTTATTTATAAATAAATAATATATATATATATATATATATATATATATTACACATACGAGATTAATTTCATATTTATTTTTTATTTTAATATCTTAAATAAAGATGTTGGAACAAATTTATTGAAACGTCATCTTTTACTTTAAAAGTTATAGTCGAATTTTCTATCTAAAAGCTAACAGCCATAATTCTACTTTGATTTGATCTACATGATTTATGTCATGATATCATTAATACTATTTATAACAACCTGCTCTCAATAATAATAATAATAATAATAATAATAATAATAATAATAATAATAATAATAATAATAATAATAATAATAATAATAATAATAATAATAATAATAATAATAATAATAATAATAATAATAATAATAATAATAATAATAATGTTAAAATATTTTGGAAAATTCAATTAATATTTTAGAGATTTTATAGAGATATAAAACTTATTTTACACTTAAAAATACCAAACTTAAACTATGTCTTAATAAATATAATTGAAAACAAAAAAAAGATCAAATAAACTTAGCTGAAGTGTATGTGCATCTCACAAGGAGCTTGTACCTGAGTTATTGATATGCTTGTGAAAGAAGAATTTCAAACAATTCATGAACTCAATGGGTTGCAGAAGTAGGCCACACAATTCAATTCATTATTAATGTGCCTCAATAAAGCATATAGTACTGTAGTGTCTATTTTCGAGTTTGCTCAAAAGGGAAAACTAGAAAATTCATAAATTCATTTATTTGGGACCAAAAAGTTTCAAATTATTAATCAACCAAGTTGCATGTTAATTAGGATGGCGTGCAGAGCTTAACATATATATTCAAAGGCACATGAATATTATTTTCTCAAAAGATTTTGGACATAAAAAGATTATTTTAGATATTTTATATCAACTTGTCATTCTTTTAGATATTTTATTATTGGGTTCTATCACATATCTATTTAATTAATATTGAAAAACAATTAGAGTATCTATAATTAAAAACTGGACAATAACAGTACTCAATGCAGTTTTTCTTTTCCTGGTAAAGTCCTAGAACCAGATTATTTTGTCTTTTTTTTCTGAATTAAGAATAATAACTAGAATAAGTGGTTTTGGAGGTTATTTATAATTTTGGGACGGTTACATGTTCAAATGCCATTATTCAGGATACTTAATTGTTCTCATTTATATGAGCTATGGTGTTTTTTTGTCAGTGATTTCGAGTTTAAAATATCTTATTAAAATCAAAATGATTTCTCTAATTTTATTTTTAATTAAGGCGAAATCTTTAATATATTTATTATCTCTGAAAAATAAAATAGATTGATAAAAAATAATATAATAAATTTAATTTTAATTAAAATAAATTTTAAATGGTTATAATATTATATTAAAAAATAAATATAAATTTAATTCATCTTTATAAAAGTAATTATAAGAATTATTTTTTAATCTTATCTCTATTAAGTTTAAAAATTCTAACTAAAATATCTAGTAAAAATATTAATTTATTCTGATCTTAAAATATCATCATCTTTTATTTGAGTATTCCCTCATGTATTAATTTTAAATGGAGAAGTTGATTCTGATGTAAGATTGTGTAAACTACAAGTTTGATAGGACAAAGATGTTTATAATATAAAACATTATAAAAGTAGTAAATGTATGATTGAATCGTGACCCTCACTCCTCCTTTATTGCCTAAACTAATAAACTAAACTATTGTCGGAGAAAGAAAACTAAATAAATTTAGAAAAAAAAGAAGGACAAAATGTTTATTTTAATAGAATTATGAAAGATAAGTTATATGTTTAGAAAACAAGATATTTAGATATGACAGTAGAAAATAGACTTATAAATAGGGATTTGATGTAGTTTTTTATATTGCAAAAAATATAGTGTACTATAGGTCCAAATGACATTTATATAATTTACACCTTCATATATATATATAATTTTATATATTTATTTATTTATTTGTTGAATTTTTAACCATTGCTCACATTTCTTTCTTATCTTTAGTTTCACTTATCTTTTATATTTTGTAGTATTCATGTTTTATACTATCATTTTTTAATATTAACATTTCAATTTGATTTATTTAATTTTCTCAATCCAAAAAATATGTTTAAATTTTGTTTTTATCTTTATTTAAAAAATCAAATTTCTGATAACGTAAACGTCAAATTCTTGTTTTCTCGTTAATGTGTTTCTTTTGTTTTGACTGCTTTTTCTATACGTTTATTTTATATAATATTTTTCATTTCATTCAAATTGAAAATAATTAAAATTTATATAATTTACACCTTCATATATATATATATATATCTATATATATATATATATATATATATATATATATATATATATATATATAACGTTACCAAATTATTAATTTATATTATCTTATTTATTTATTTATTGAATTTTTAACCATTACTCACATTTCTTTCTTATCTTTAGTTTCAGTTATTTTTCAATTTTTGTAATCTTCATGTTTTATGCTATCATTTTTAATATTATGATTTCAATTTGATTTATTTATTTCTCTCAAGCCAAAAAATATCTTTAAATTTTGTTTTTATGTTCATTAAAAAAAAATCAAATTTCTGATAACGTAAACGTCAAATTCCTTTTCTTTTTCTCGTAATATGTTTTTTTATTTATTTAGATTGCTTGCTTTCTATACGTTTTAGTTATTTTATATAATATTTTCATTTCATTCAAATTGAAAATAATTAAAATATTTTGTCTAATAAAAAAATATATGTATGTATTTACCTAAATAATTTTTAATCAAAAATAAAATAAATATATAATATTTAATAAATAAATTATATAGTCTGTTAGTTAACTTATTATTATAGAATATTAAAATGATAATATAATATAAAAAATGAAAATAAAAAAATTATTGTATGAGTATATTTATTAAAAGAATATATTAAATTCTTAATTTACGATTTTTTGAAAAATGTAAATGTGTATTGAAAGTCGTTTTTTTAACAACATCAGAAAGTGAAATTTGAAAACAGTAAAGGAGTTCGAAATTTATGAATTAGTACTCGACTAAATTCCCTAGATAATATAAAAGAAGTCTAATTCTTTTTAGATCATCAGTTTTATAATTTAACCTAATTGATCTTTAGATTAACTTTAAACCCTTACAAACTTCTAATATTAAAAGTTTAACTTTAACTATTGCATTTAAATAAATTTAAAATGGTTTCTATTCTTTCTTCAACAACTAAATGTATAATACATCTAATGTACATTTATTTAAACATATTAGAAAAATAATCTTGAAGTATAATTCAATCTCATTCTTATAAAGTTAGTTAGTCTATAAAATAAAATTTATATTTATTTATATATTCTTAATGAATAAAATTATATATTTAAAATATTTTGATTTTAATATTATTTTAAAAAATAAATATTAAATTTAATTTAATATTACAAAACAAATTTATAAAATATAGTTCATATTTATTTATATATATATTATATTGTTAAAAAATTTTATTTTTAGTTAATGTAAGTTTTTCAACATATATATTAATATATAGACCGTAAATTATAACTGTAAAAAAATATTTTTTAAATTTGAACACATTGTATAAATGAAAAATCTAAATTTTATAAAAATAATATAGTATAAGGCTATCTACCTAAGCCTTTATTATTTATATATATAATGATATCATCCATGGATTGGTTTGGAATTTGGATGAGACGAAGAGTTACGTACTTTTTTGTTTGGATAAGCGAAACACGACACTCGGACAACCTAGCATTGGACAACTATTCAGGGAGACAAATTCCTCAAAAGCCTTACACATTAAGATTGTCTTTGCAAAACCACGCCTTTTCTCTAATTATTTTCTCGAAAAACTTCTAAAGCTGTATTATGTTATAACAGTTTACATTATAAAAAAAATTCATCTTAAATATATTTTAACTTTTACATATTGAATTTATATAATGATTTATTTGATCAAGAAACAAATAAAAACGTTAAATTTTAAGTTCAATTAAAATAAGGGCGGATCTACGATTTGAACAGGTTGAATAGAAAAATCCAGATTAAAAAAAATAATAATTAAACTATTCACATAAACTACAAATTATACAAGTGATCCATGAGTTTTACTCAAGTACCCCCACTCTAATGAGTACATACTCTAGTAAAGCACTTTCCTTGTATCTTAGTCCATGAATTATTTTTTTTTTATTTTTTTTCATCTTTTTATATATTAGAAGAGTAATATATAATAGATTAAAAAAATTAATATTGTAAGTTGAGTTGTGTATATTTGTCACCACAATGATGAGAGAACAGTATAAACCTTTTAATTACATGTAAAGTGAGAAGCCACGTGGGATTTTCTGTAGTTTTCTTAACAAAGTGAGGGAGCAGTTTGCAGGGCATGCTTGGCCACTTCATCCAAAGAAAAAATAAAAAAGATTCTTTTTTTACCATAAAACTTCTCTCTCATAATTCCATAAGCCCACTTTCTCTCTCAACTCATCCCTTCTTCACTTTCCCTCTTTACTCATCTGTGGAACTAGCAAAGCCAATTAGCAAAAAGTTTCTACAATCCAAAGGGATCTGTTCTTAGCTTTTCTGCTTGGCTTTTGAAGGTTTCAACTTTGTTATTTTCTGAGAATTTCCATCTGGGGCCTTCACTTAGCCACTTTCCATACTTGTGATCTTGCTTTTGTGTCACTCATTCACCTTTTATGTTTTAACTAAACTTCTTATCTTTTGATGAGCTAATCTTCTGCTATCAAAATCTTTTCAGTCTGTTGTTCAACTATTTTTCAGATTCTGCTATTTCCAGCATGCAAGCCTTGGATTCCCATGGCTGGTTGCAGAATCAATCAACAAACTTGTTGAAACCCAGGAATAAAAAAAGCAGCTTTGGGGTTCTGATTTGACATACTCTTACAAAGTAGCATATATTTGATTTTTTGTATTGGTGCTGATTCTGGTTATCTTGTTTAGTTTTTATGGAGTTGATGGGGTGTGGAAGGTTTAGGGCGTGCCTTGTTCTTGTGTTGTGTACTGTACTGTTAGTGAGTCTAGTGAGTGGGATTGGAGTTAATTGGGGCACACAATTAACACACCCTTTGCCATCGAGCACTGTGGTGAAAATGCTGAAAGACAATGGTATTCAGAAAGTGAAGCTTTTTGACGCTGACCCTGATATTTTAAATGCTCTAAAGAAGTCTGGGATTCAGGTGATGGTTGGTATACCAAATGACATGCTCTACAAATTGGCCAACAGTATGCAAGCGGCTGAAAAATGGGTTTCCAAGAATGTTTCAGCATATGTATCATCTGGGGGAGTGGACATCAGGTAATTTACCCCTTTCTCTCTATTGACTGGTTTATCTTGAGTTCGACCATTGCATTATGCAGCTCACAACTTTGAGCCTGGATGCATGTAATTGATTTATTCGGCTATGTAATTCTGCATTTCATGTTGTGCATGGACTTTGTTAAGCTGAGTTTGGAGATTTTGTTAATGTCTGTGTTATTTGGATTAATGGTTTAGAGAAGTAATACAGTAGAGCAATTATAGAAGAAATCATTACAAAGAAACTTTCAAAAGATGGAAATTACTTGTCTTTCCTTGATTCAGATTTAGTGAAACACCAGGCAGAATTCTTTCCAATGTTTTTGGCATCATTAAAAGTAGAATTGATGTGATTTTGTTTAATAGAATTGACTTGGTCTGATTAAGAAATCCGTTCTAGTTGATTCGATTTAGAAATCAAATCTGGTCAAGTTTGACTGATTTTCTATATGGACAAAAGGTAAAAGGAATAGTGAGTTCTTTGAGTTGTTATCTATTCTTTGCTTTCATGAATGGCATTCTATTAATCTCTGGAAAAAAATGGCATGCCTTCTTCGTTTACAAATGAATAGATCTTGCTATTTAAAACTATGGAGTTGGTGTTCAAATATCATTTTTGTAACATGATCTTCGCAGAAATGTTTCATCTATATTTATGCAAGTCAATGTAAGATAAGGTGTTGTTCTTCTTCGGCCCATATTATCCAACATGAAAACTTGCATACAAATTCTTATTCTTACTGAACAGGATTTTATGGTCAGTCCACTGCCTTTTCATATCTCTGATGAAATTGCCAGTCCTAAATTAGTAAATTGTGCATGTTATCTTCATGGATGTACTTTTTCTAATGCGTGTACTACTAATGATCCTCCTTTTCTTGAGAGTACTCCTGTCTTGACTTAAGGTGCTGTTGTTTGCGTGTACTGAATTGATTATAGTTGTGCAAGAGCTTTCAGATATGAAGCTACGCTCTTGTCCACTAGTATTAGGCCATAGGCAACGTTTGCAATGTCTTCAAAATTTTGTCAGAGCTCAAGTGTAGTAAGATCTCATATGGTGTTAAGATTGAAATATTTGCTTTCTGAAGGACAAGAATCAAGGAAATCTGTGACTTCCACTTCAGAAATGATTATTTCCTCACTTGTCAAACTATTCACTATTCATATGTCACTGCTGCAATTCCTACTTTTTCTCAAACAACATTTCTTGTAATTTTTTTAAGGTATGTTGCAGTGGGAAATGAACCTTTCTTGTCAACTTACAATGGTTCATTTGAAGCCACAACACTTCCAGCTCTTCAAAACATCCAAGCAGCTCTTGTGAAAGCCAGTTTAGGCAACCAGGTTAAAGTCACAGTCCCTCTAAATGCTGATGTGTATCAGAGTGCACAAGTACCCTCTGATGGTGACTTCAGGCAAGACATCCATGATCTCATGGTGGAGATTGTCAAGTTCTTGAGCCAGAACAATGCTCCGTTTACCGTGAACATCTATCCTTTCATCAGCCTCTATGCAGATCCCAATTTTCCTGTTGATTATGCCTTCTTCAATGGCTTTCAATCCCCCATAAATGACAACGGAAGGATCTATGACAATGTGTTTGATGCCAACCATGATACTCTAGTATGGGCACTGCAGAAAAATGGTTTTGGAAACATGCCTATAATTGTGGGAGAAGTTGGGTGGCCTACAGATGGAGACAGAAATGCAAACCTTCAATATGCGCAACGGTTTAACCAAGGCTTCATGTCGCGCTACATGGCCGGAAAGGGGACACCAATGAGGCCTGGTCCTATGGATGCTTACTTGTTCAGTCTCCTAGATGAAGATAGCAAAAGCATTCAGCCAGGTAACTTTGAAAGACATTGGGGGTTGTTTTACTATGATGGACAAGCCAAGTACCAGCTTAACATAGGATCAAGAACCAATGGCTTAGTACCTGCAACTGGGGTAGCATATCTGCCCAAAAAGTGGTGCATTTTGAAGCCCTCAGCAAACCTCAATGATGACCAAGTGGCACCTAGTGTGTCTTTTGCTTGTCAAAATGCAGATTGTACAAGTCTTGGATATCAAACTTCATGTGGTAATTTAGATGCTCGTGGTAACATTTCTTATGCATTCAATAGCTATTACCAAGTGAATGACCAGATTGACAGTGCATGCAAGTTCCCTGGCCTTTCTGTTGTCACTGACAAAGATCCTTCCACTGGAGATTGCAAGTTCAAAATCATGATCCAGACAGATTCTGCTGGCCTGCATGGGAATGGCAGAATTTGGCATCTCAGAATAGTACTCTTGGCACTTTTGTTTTTCACTCTTCTGTGACACTAAGATTCTTGGTTTTGTTTTTATTTTTGGAGATGTAGACAGCACTTCATTTTTCATATTCAACATGTGTGTTGGAGCTAATATATGAAAAACTTGTTGAAGATCACAGAAACTGCTTTGCAGTGTTTAATAGTTGGCAGCATTTGTTTTAAAGTGACTTTTTGGTTGTATTTCTTTCTAAGCCATTGTTTTGGGATGAGATTCTCTAGAATAGAATTTTTGGTTTGGTTGTTATTGAACTTTTTTTCTAAAATAATAATCTATGAAATTAGAGAGTTTAGTAATCTTTCACTCAATTTTCTCAGAATTTCTTTTAGAAAATACTTTTAATCTCCTGTAGCAACTGTGGGAAACATTTATTCTCATGCAAATGTAAAGTTATCAACTTGAAATTTGGATCATATGCAACTCAATATGAGACTTTAAAAGGGAATATTATTGAGGTGTTGAAGAATTATAAGATGAGTATTAAAGATCAAAGAATTTTGGATAAGAAGTGAATAGAAATGGGGTCGATGAGACACCTAAGAAAGTCTTTAAGAAACTGCTAAAATGAACTTTTAACTAATTAAGTAGACATAGGCGGGTTGCCAAACTAAGTTCGTCCATTATAATAGATGGGATAAAAAAATTATTAATATATTTTGACTTATTAAAAATTTAGTTAATATTTTATCTATTTAATAAAATTTCATTTATAAACAACAACAATGACATAATACTCTTATGTTGGTTGGAAGCAAGGCATAATTTGCTAGTAAGAAGGTAGAGGTAGAAAAAAAAAAAAAGGTTAAGATTTTATATACAAATAGAGGTATTTCTCTTTTATATTTCTTACTATCCATAGAAGCGCAAGTAAAAAGCCAAAGCCAACTTTTTAAAAGTATAGACTAAGCCACAATTTAAATTCCAATATTTACATTATCCCAAGGGTTGTTTTGGAAACAAATTAATTAAGGGCGAGTTGTAATATTGATTCTCAATCTTAACAAAAAATGAAATTACTAAAAGAGAAGGTCCCGTGATGAAAATATTTTCATAAATAATCATGAAGTTTTTTTTTTTGTTTTAATACTTATAATAATAATAAGCAATTAAGATAATAATAAATAAAACAATTTTTTCACTCATTTCTTTCTAGTTAAACCATTTTTATTTTTTTTTACTTATTTCTTACTTCTTTCTCTTTTTTCCCCCTCTCTTGTTTCTTTTATACATACCAAAAAGGGAACATTAACTTTGATAGACAATGATCATGATCAAACCTTTATAATTATACTTTATAAAATTGGTATTCTCTTTCATCTATTTGAACTGTTCTTGGTTTGTGTAAAACAAACTAAGATAACAAGTATAAGTATAGTATTAGACGAGAAACCTACAGAGGATGAGGTTAAAAAGGTGATAAGAAAAGTGCAATGAAATTAGATTAATTTTGGACAAACTTTTCTATTAACAACTGTAGAAAGAGGAAAATAAAAAATAATCAATTTTTTTCACAAATTAACTTTGTGGCAACTTGCATTTTTTTAAAAAATTACTTTCAAGCTGTACATTAATTCATTTTAACTTTAAAAATTTGTTTATTTTCTTAATCTTCTTTTTCATATTTTTGTTTTAAAAAAACTTGTACAAACATATTCACATCACCTTTTTTTTACATATAAAAAAGGAACTGTTTTCATACATGCATATATCTCTATTCATAATTATATATTACTCATACATATTATCTAGTACAACAGAATCCTATCATATTGAGCTTACAAAGCTATAAACAAAAGTTTTCATAGTTGAAACAAATAAAATATAAAATCTCCTAGCTTCGTGTGAAACTCCTAATAGAATTTACAACTTTTTTTTTTCTCATACCAAATAAGACCGTAACAGTTGTTCTAAGATAAAAATACAGACAATAATAAACTAATTTAAATTAGTTTCAATTGTAAATACACATGCAAATTTATAACACCAACACCTTTCGTTATAATTTATCACTAATCATCACACAAAAGTTTTAGATCTAAATTTACAATCCAATAAACTCACACCACTTAACTAATTATACTATATTCATTCTAAATATTATTGGTAGACAAACCTCATATCCATGATATGTGTAATTCACTACAATCAAATCAAACCAAATCTAACTTATTAATTTCTAAGTATCGTTTGTCTACACACAAACCTCAGTTACAATTGATATAAAACAACACAAACACCTTCCAAAAAAACTCGATGTTCCACTAGAAAATATCACCTCACTCATAGTAAACATCTTTTGTCTACCTCAACTCCATATTGCACAAATAATTCTACGATCAAACATATATAACAATAGACTAAAAACTCTTCTTTACCTTCTCAGTCTGATATTTTAATGTATCTCCTTTCAATACCTCTAATTGATTTAATACACTATTTGACCTCAAATCATTTGATCCAACAATATATACTCAATTTAATACCTTAAATATAATTATTCAAATACAAGCTCAAGAATCTTCAATATTACATTATCAAATAATTAGAAACACATAAATTGATCAATTGAACATAAACACATTAACTTCACTATCAATTCATTCATCAAATCCTATTTCAACCCATATATCAATTTCATACATAGATAAATATTTCCAATTATATACAAATAATATATCTCAAATATAGCATACCATAGCTTGGTGGATTTAAATAAGAAATTAGTTCATTGCTTTCAAGTTGAGATTTGATGGGAAAATTATGCTAAACTAGCCAAAACAACAAATTTCACAATATCTCACACAGACAACATAACAAATGTAAATTTAATATTTTTAAAAATTTTAATCAACTAGAACATTCAACAATAAACAACATAATATTAATTTCAAGCAATTTGTTGAAGGTCAAACGTCCTAAAACTCAGTCAAACACAATTTAATTTGCGCAAAAATAAATCTCACATCACATTTGTTGTCGGAGTTTACACTCTTAGTCTTATTTATTTATCATTTATCCTAGCGTTACAACACCAAAACACAATACTAAAAACAACACAAAAATATCTTTTTATGTTGTACAATACTTAATCAGACCAAAACTATATCAAAATCATCTCTAATCTCAAAAGTTTACATAAACCATATTCACATTTCCAAATCTCCTCCTACCTTTATATATTACAATGAAACATCACCAAATCAATCAAAACAAATAAAAAGATAAACTAGTTGAGAGAATAACATTTCTCTATATTGCCAGAGTTGGTAAAACTATAAGACATTCACATATTGGGTTGAAGAATTAAAGATATGTAGATTTAGAGTAAAAGAAATTTCCTATTAGTCGAATGCTAATTAGTTAAAAATGCTTCATTCTTAGTTACTTTCTAGCTACTAAGATCTCTTTGTGAAAAAGATAAGAAAAATGGTTTCAGAAATTTCAAGAGATGTCGAGAAAAACAAACCTTACAAAGTGAACAAGATTAATCAAAGAAGAAAAAGAAAAGGACCACGGGTCCTTACAACCAAGGTGCAACTTTATGTTACGTTAAGGCTTGCCCTTGTCTTATAATTTAGTAATTTTTTTATTAAAAAAATGCACTACATTATTTATTTAATAATATTATATAAACATAGCATTTGAAATCAATAGTAATGATGAATGAATTCTTTATTGCAAATAAAAGATGCTTCCAGCTGTGGACCTAGTCACTTTCTCATATAAATGATGCTTCTATCTAGTGTCACTTTCTCAGATGCATTGCTTTTTGAAACCAACATAATTACATAAATTAATAACACTCGGATACATGGCTCAAACATTCAACAAATGTCAATGGTCTTTCTTTCACGGGTTGCTAATTATACAACTAGCAACACACTTTCTAATATTCTTTTTTAACACTACTATATTCTAAAATTCATAGAATATCATAATTTCATGTGTCATACTTCTTAGTGAATGAGCTCACTCATAATTTTCCAATTTTCAATAAACTTTAACTAACACTGGAGAGTATTAGAAGGAGTGTATTAGAGAGAGAATTGCTAGCACTTCTCATCATACAATCAAAGCAGCAAGAATGGAAATTCTGCTTCGACACAACACATGATGCTAGCTATCAGCGTCAGATAGTTCTATCCGGAGAGTGTTTTGGTTGTATATTATATCATCACTCTTCTACATTAATGGTTTAGATATAATTGTACTAATGGATGGAATGTTAAGTCCCTATATAATTGTCCAATGATTCTATAAGCAAATCCATCGGCACTGGCTTGTTTCTAACACCTGTTAAATATTTGCTTTATGTATTGCATGTGACTTTATTTTTCTGTTTTAGTTTGATAAGTAAATAAATTCATAATAGAATGACACTTTTATTTGAGAAGCTAGGCAGTCAGTTACTACTTCTCATTGAGAAGCAAGTCTATTTAGTTATTGATAATTATATCACTTAATTTATCAGTATGTTTTTGCTCTTTCAATAATTATAAATGTAAATGTTGATCAATAAAATATTACATTTTTTCCACCACAGTTCCAACAATTGGCATCAAGAACCTCTTCTTAGACGACCTGTAGAATGGATTTTGAAGCAAATCTTTCCCAAACTACTCTTTCTATGATTGGGAAAACCATGACCTTTGAGCAGTAAAAATGGTGTCTTAACTGGAGGCATTTGCTTTCTTGGAAGTTGTGAAAAAAGATTAGGAAACAAGGATAGAAAAACAAGGAAGGCAAAAGCAAAGATGTGTCTTTTTGTCAGAGTTTCTCGGATCATCTTCACAATAATCATGACTTTCAAATCAGCAAAAGAAATTTGGGATTGTCTGAACGAGATATCTGGAAATCAAAGAACACAAAACATGTTGGTGCTTAATTTAGTGAGGGAGTTTGAGTTACAAAGGATGAAAAATTTTGAGACAATCAAGAAATACTAAAACAAATTATTGGCTACTGTAAATCAAGAGGAGGAAGACCAACTGAGTGGCCACTTGTTTGCGGCAAGTGCAACCAAATGGGACAAGAAACTGTGATTTTCCACAACAAAAATCACCACGGTGAAGAGGCTTAGACTGTTAATTAAGAGGAGGAAGCCCAACTCTGTGGCCACTTGTTTCTTTTAGCCGTAAATCAAGTAAAAGTTGCTTGACTGGTAGTGGTGCACCAATCACATGACCTTTGAAAAAGCACTCTTCAGAGATTTAAGGGCAACCAATGTTACCAAAGTCAGAATTGGCAACGGTGGTTATATATCAATTGAAGGAAAAGGGGTACTACAATCACAAGTTGTGCTGACACAACTTATTTTTTATGTTCTTTTTGTTCTTAGAATTGACCAAAACTTATTAGGTATTGGTCAACTTACTGAACGAGGATTTTAAAGTTATTTTTAGAGACAAATATTGATTGATTAAAAATGCAGCTGATCAAGATATCTTCAAGGTGAAAATAAAGGGAAAAGTTTTGCTCTAGACCCATTTGAGGAGGAGCAAACTATTTTCTCACTCAAGGAAAATCTCACAAAAATTTGGCACAAGAGGCTTGAGCATTGTCATCATCAAACGAAGGATTGCTACAGTTAAGCGAAAAAAGGTTGACACTTGATATTCCTGAGCTTGAGGATAAATTTAAAATTGCAAAGCCTGTCAACTTGGCAAGAAAAACAAAAAAATGTTTTCCTAAGGCAAGAAGTTGCAACTGATTCACACAGAAGTTGTAAGACCTCAAGGAACACCTTCATTGAAAGGAAACAACTCATGCCTTGTCTTGTGAAGATATTTAAGAGATGACGATGGTGTTCAACCAAGGACATCATGAAGTCTTCATTTGTCAAAAGAAAATGGAGGAGATTTTGAAGAAATTTAAACTTGAACGTAAAGAAATGAGCACTACTGTGATTCCAAAGGAAAAACTTTGTAAGGAATATGGAATAAAGATGTACCAAACATATTTAAGAAGCATGATTGGTTGCATGATGAATCTTACAGTCACTCATCCTGATATCCTAAATTACATAAGCATTTTGTCTTGGTTTATGCATTTCACAAATGAAAAGAGCTTCAAAGTAGCAAGAAGGGTGTTTGGATATGTCAAAGACATGCAATTTTGGCCTTAAGTACAAGAAGATTGAAAATTTCAACACTAACCATTTGATGAATTGTGATGGTACTATCAAGTTCGTTTGTACCCCTTGCAACCAAACAGTTGGTGTCATCTCACATAGACATTTCATTATTTAACTGGACAAAAAGTTAAACCCAAAACAAATTTACAGTTTAAAAAGAAAATCAATAAGAAAAACCATTTAAATTCTACAGAATTATAAAGTATTTTAAAGGTACAAAAATCTCACTACATTACGATCCATTTTGAGAATTAGGTGAGTGCAAGAGGCCCCAGATAAAAAAGGCCGTACTGTATATTCAAAAGTTGAAGATCATGATTCTATTTGGCGTTACTTTTATGTATTCGATTTCAAGGCTGTACACATATGGTTTGAAAGCATGATCATAACTTCTGTGTCTATTCATTTACATCTCCGAACTTGAAAATTAACATTGCTATGACCACCTACATACCGTACAAGTGTCTAACTTAATTCATGATATCATGTAGTAAGTAGTAACCAGTAAGTGCTGCCATCACTTTAGGTGTTCAAGAGCAATGAGGAAAGAAAATTTAATGTTGACAATGATGTACCATGAGAGTGAAATTATGTTACTTTGACATTCATTCCAAGCTTCCGAATGTAGTCTCTAGATCTTATGTCAGCCTGCACTTCAAACAGAGGTGTAAAGAACTGGATACTTTTGATTTCCAATAATTGGAATACACCAGTGATTTATTTGTTTTTTTATGAACAAAATGTTTCAAGCAAAAGATGTATGATGGAAAGCATAACCAAGTAAATTATCTAATCAAAGTATTAAGCAGCAAATGGGGAAGTGGTAAATTAATCTAGCTACAAGCATCTGCCACCATGAACTTTTTTAATAAAGTATTAATAAATGAGATAGAGAAACATTTAATGCATTGCCAACCCAGTAACCTGTGAGTGAAGATTGAGTTCAAGCAAGTGCGGGAGAACAAGAAGTGCAACCCAAAAAGAGTAAAAGAAATATACTATATCTTTGGACTATAACATAAGCTGCAAATTTCAAGTAAATCCTAAAGTACAAAGTGGCCTATTACAATAAGCCAACAAAAAATTCCATAAAAGAGTCAATATTAGCTTTATAGAAGATAAAGGATTAAAAGCAAAAGGCAGAAATAATTCCTTTACAGGTCTGGTTAGTGTATTCTTTCTTTAATTTCATTGTGACAAGAGAAGTATGTATTATATATCTATTTGAAATTAAGTAGGCATTAAATGCTTTCAAATGGAAGATAGTTTCACCTGTCTAATTGGCTCAGGCACCCGAAACTTGCAGGTCTTTTGAACAATCGTAATGGCAGTCTGAAGTGATATCATGTGACCAATTGATATAAATATTGGCTTTATAGATCCCTGTGTAGATCTCATGGCCTGACACAAGTGTAGCAAGAAAATAAAATGTTAGAGCTCTGCTAATCAATATATCAATAAAAATGCTTAAAAACAAAACTGGACTTAGCAGCTTTTGTAAGTTATAAAACACAACTGGAGTTAGCAGTTTTTGTAAGTTATGCATGATAACATTTAATAAATTGCTCTTCGTGAGTATGATAAAGTCTTTTGTAATGGCATACATCATTATTACAAAAAATAAGGTTAAGTAGGGTACCATTAGTTCAAGTTCTTACCGCTCCCCATATACGTCCAGAACAACCCACCAAATTAATAAAATCTTTCGAAGAGTTTTCTCCAGCACCAAGAAGTTTTCTCACTGTTGAATGAGTAAGACCATCCACATGATGCAACTGGAACATATAAAGAATTCAGGAACTTATTCAGTATTTCTTGTTCTTAACTATAAAAAAATAACTACAGAATCTCTAGAGAAACAAGTCAAAATCTATTGAAGGGAGATATGAGACGAGAGATCAGTAAGTGATAATATCAATACTAACATTCTTTCCAATCCCAATTGTTGGGAGATTGGCCTCAACTCCAATATGACAGGCCAGCCCAAAACCTGCAAAAGTTAAAGGCTTAGAACATTTCTCTGTTAAACACAGGTAGCAACTGAAAATTTACATGTTATATTTAATAAATTATAACATATTCATCAGAAGAACTTAAAATAACTTCAACTTTCTCAGAAGATAGTTCCAATTGATGAGAAAATAATTAACATTGGAAGTTGAGTCATAAAAGTCCTTTGGTTGGGATGGATATAAAGTGTAGCCAGAAATGGTTCATCAATGGGAGTGATTTTCTTGTGAGTGAAATCTAGCACTTAATGGCTTTTGGCAGTTTTCAGTTATACCAAACATCAATTGCTATTCAATGTTACGAATTGATCAAACATTAAAACAACAGCCAAACATTATATTAAGTATGGAAAATGACTGGTTCAATACTCCTTTTTAGTTTAACAGACCAGTAAAATATAAGAAACAATTCCTCACATGAAAGCGGTTAGATTTCTATTTCTGACGAAAATTGAGTAATAATAAGAGTACCTTTGTAAATATCATATTCATAAAAGCTAAGTAACTTCTTCTAAATGACATTTTTAAGAAAGGAAAAAATTATTCAATGAAAGTGCGTGACTCTTATATCGGGAATGCATATTATTCGTCTGTAAAAAGCACTTGCCTCTGGGATGAAGTATTCCATTTCCATCAACCATTAACAGCTGTTAACAACCATCAAATAACCTATTCAGGAGATGAAACTTAGGTACAAAAACATCATAGATTGCTATTAAAACAATTGCCAATCTGTTAAAATTCTGCATATCTGAGTTTTTAGTGCAGCTAATAGGATTGGCACCAGCAATGTGAGTACTGAGTAAAATAAAACGAGCAAGTTTCAAAAGTACCAAATTCATACGTATTTTTCTTGATGTAATAAACAACATTACCTGAGGGTAGAAAGGATTATCACTCCTTTTCATTTTCTCTAGAAGCTGTTGAAGAACTGGGGCCTAAAATTATAGGACCAATCAATATAATAGCTGAAACAAACATTTTAGAAACTACAACAACAAAGAAGCCCTTTCTACAAGGTAGGGTGGACTTATAGTTAAATTATAAACTTCTGGATCATTCTTAATTCTTTCTCCTATAATTTTTCTCAGTCTCCCTTTGTCTCTAAGAAGCCAAGCAACCTACCTTCTATCTGATTTAATCTCCTTACTGAAAGAATTCTACTGGTCTCCCTCATGCATGCCCAAAAACACCAAGGGGAGAATCTATCTTCTTTCTACCATACATAGATACAACCCCAACCTTTTTCCTTGTAATGCATTCTTTAATGGTAAACAAAATTTAGAGAATGAGACGGTGCCCAAATCTAAGATAGGAGAATCTCCAAGCTCAAAGAGGAACCTACATTTACCTCATGCCATAAAAAATAGTAAAAATCAACATTTAAAGAGATTCTAATGGATTTATGGGGTTTGGACCAAAAACCTTGTACAAACTAGTCAAACCCTCCACCACTAACCTGACCCCATTGGGTTCAATTCAATCTTATCTTCATATAGCATCATGACTCATCATAAAATAATAAAAAAAAAAAGTTGGTCATATTTCAAAATTATCAAATAGAAAGAAAAGAAAAAGAACCTCTCTAAACGCAAGGAAGCCGGGCACATAAGGGACTTGAAGAGTGACAAAAGAGAAGTCATGATAGAGAAGTTGGAGAGTGTGGAAGTCCAACACCACAAGGGTGCCACATGCCTTTGATGGATCATCCTTTGAAAAGCTAATGTCAACCCCACCAACGTATCTCAATTCTTCTCCCTTCTTACCTTGTGAGGCGCCTTTGGAGGATAACTTCCATGAGAAAGTGTCCTCTGTGATAAGCTTTTCCCTGAGAATGTCTTGTGTGCTGAAAAACGTGATGGATGTTAAGGATTGAAAGAAAGAGAATAGAAAAGTTTGAATTTTGGGAATGTAGAATTGTAGAGACGTAACGTTATCCAAGTGTGATGATCTTGCGACTGTGATGGTTCTTCCGGTGGTTCTTCCATTGCTTCAAATCAGAGCAACAGAAAACTGAACTCTTTCTCGTACCCTGTCCTACTCGCATGTCCATCCCCTCACCCTCATGTTGGGCCGGATACCTCTAGGCCGAAAAGTGGACAAATTCTTCCTCCACCCCCATACCCTATTCCTGCACCCAATACAAAATTTTAATTTCACAACTATCCTTATTAAAATTACTAAAATACCCTTTTTTTATTAAATAATTTTGAGAACCGGACAGTCTGACGTCCGGTTCATAAATTGTTAACCGGATGAACTAAATAGGAGGTGTCATTTGGTTTATAAGTTGTGAATCAAACGCCATCCCGTCTAGTTGTCATAAGGTAAAAAGAATTGCAAACCGGATGAGTGGTAGGTGGACTTCATCCGGTTTGTAAATTTGTAAACTGGATAAGGGTGCCATCCAGAATAGTCTCTTCATTTGTTGCTGTGTTTACTTCTCATTCCAATTTCCAACCCCAACCCCATCTTAAATGAAGAGTCTCTCCTCTCTCCTGCTGCATTTAAACTGAATTAATAGGCAAATGAAGAGTTAAAGAAGAGTCTCCTCTGCTGCATTTCAGACAGAGTGTCTCTTTGACTCTAGATTTGTCTTAATTAAATTAATTTAATTTTATGAAAGCCAATGAATCAATAAATGAATTATGGAGATGAAAGACTCTTCATTTAAGATGGGGGGTTGGGGTTGGAAATTAGAATGAGAAGTAAATACAACAAGAGTACTTTCAAGTATTAATTGGATGGTGATAGGTAACAGCTAACTAACTCCTCTGCTCCTCCCTAATCTATATTAATTTTAATTGGGTGGTGATAGGTAACAGCTTACCAATTCCTCTGCTTCTCACCAATCTGTCACAGTGCACTTTAAAAAAATTGAAAAATGTGAACCGGATGTCCCCCTTATCCCGTTCACAAATTTACAAACCGGATGAAGTCCACCCACCACTCATCCGGTTTGTAATTTTTTTACCTTATGACAACCGGACGGGGTGGCGTCCGGTTCACAACTTACAAATCGGATGGCACCCCCATCCAGTCCATCTGGTTAACAATTTATGAACCGGACGTCAGGCTGTCCGGTTCTCAAATTTCAAAAAATGACAACCGGATGGCTTCATCCGGGTGCCCTACCAAAAATTTCAAAGTTGCTTAATAAAAGAAAGGTATTTGGGTAATTTTAACAAGGACAGTTGTGGAATCAAAATTTTGTATGGGGGTGCAGGAAGAGAGTATGGGGGTGGAAAAATATTCTCATATTTAATTTTCAAAAAATGTTTTCCTGAAAATATTCTGAAAATATTTTTTCGAAACATAAATTTACATTTTGAAAAATATTCATATATTTCGAAAAGTCTTTTCTGAGATACAAATTTATATTTTGAAAAATATTTTTTAAAATATTTCTGAAAAATATTTTTCGGAATATAAAATCTTATATTTCAAAAAAGATTTTCCAAAATATAATTTTGGAAAGTATTTTTTAAACTTATTTTTTGTTTGAAGGGTAGTTTTGAAATTTTTGAAAAATGATGGTACAGGTGAGAAGTGATAGGGTGCAAATTTTTTTTTTCCTTTTTTTTCTTTTAGATAAATGTTTATAAGGAATTTGTTTTTCACCTACAATTTTCTTCTTTACTCTTATAAATATTAAAATTTTAACTTTGTCCTTTTAGTTTATTCCTTCTAGTTTATCAAGAATCGGTCTTATGTAATTCATAAGTCATTTTCTACGTGAAAAAAAAAACTTTTGGATTACATAATTTAATTGTGTAATCTATAAACTATTTTTGCTTTTAGATTATGCAATTTGAAAGTACTTTTATTTTTGAATTTTGTAATTTGAAAATTAATTTCTACATGAAAAAAAAACTTAGATTATACAATCTTAAACTCTTCTTTTTAATAAAAAGAACTTTTAAGTTGTATAATTCGAGTGTCTCTTCTTGATTACACAATACACAAGTTATTTTTTGATATCTGGATCATGTAATCCATAAGTTTCTTTCGAATTACATTTTGTGAAAGCTTTCTAATTACTTTCTTCCTTGAGTCCATTCATAACACAATACATAAACAAGGGTGGCTAGAAGGACTGAAAACATAAAGGAGACATATTTGTGTTTTAACCACTTATAAGCATAATTTTAATCACAGTTATAACATTTAATCATAGCTTTCTTGGATTGTAATTAATAATAAATCAACTCTTTTAATTATGCTGCAGGAAACAATTTGATAAAAGGTTTGAAAGAACATTCATTGTAGGTCTAATCAAGTAAAAGTCCAAAATTGTTTCTCTAAATCAAAATAAAAGAATGAAATCTAAATGAATGAAATAGATAATAAAATCTATAAGATCTCATAAACATATTTCGAAGCAAATATTCAACAAAGATACTACGAAACTGAATTCATAATTAACATAGAAACAAAATTTGAAAAATTTAGAAAATTGTAAATTGTAAAGTTATGAATAGAATCTAAAACAAAATATTCTCGCGAGATACTTGAAGTGAAGAAACCTATAAATAGACACACACTTCATGAAAAAATCAAGTTTCAGAGTGACATAACACTTTAGTTTCTTATTCTTTCTTCGTTGTAATGTTCTGGTTTTGACTTCGTATAGAAAAGTAAACTCTTTTGGGTTGATTCTCTTGTAATTTTGCATTGAATCTTGAGATTTTGACAGTAAAGTTTATCCCTAAATAATATGTAACAATTTGCGTTTTTATTTATGATTTTTATGAAATATAGTTTTTATAAAAGGAATTTTTTAAACACTTGTTGAGAATCTAATTATTTAGTTTTATGCAATATTAAATGCTACACTATCAAGAATGCAGTGAAACAGATATACAAAAATAATAATATAATGACATTTAGAGGATAAGGGTCATCCTTGATAACACCATCAGATGAAACCACAAACATCTTTATTTTGGAGTTAATTACTATCACCTTCATCGTTCTAACAACTACGACGCATGTTAATTCATTTTATATAATATTAGTGGATTGAATCTTATATATATATATATATATATGTATATATATACGCACACACACAAATACATAAATATATATAAACATGCACATTAAGAATGAGATTATCATATCAAAAGTAATATGCCTTTGTTAAGGCAAAAGTTTAACACCCCAAGGTTTTAATTAGTGTTTCAAAACAACTAAGCATAAAATATGATCACACTTTATCTGTAAGACAATAAGAACAATATATTATGTAAGACGCAAGTGTTTCGTTTAATAGACGGTATAAAACTTTGTAGTCTTTTCTCAAAATATGATAAGATGTACAAAGAATAGATGAAACACAAAAAAAAAAAAATAACATGATACATATAGGCTAAGCAAACCATATATTTAAAATTAAATATCCATGTTCTATGTTATGTTTGTAGGGAATATTCGTTTGTCAAAGAGATCCATTGAATTTAGATATTAAAGATCTTTTGAGATGCAAGTTAAAACTATTTTTTCACTAAATTCCTAACATAAAGAAATTGTTAACATCAATCCAATTATCTATCCTATATGGAAGGCACATTAATCATAAAATTGTGCAAAAGGTCTTTTACCTAAGAAGAAAAGCATTGTCAATATCAATAATGTTGTGTAGAAAAACTTACCAAAGATTGAGGCTACATTAAATGCAACAATCACTATAAAGTTGTTAGTACTTTCACAAGACCAAGGATTTGATGAAGCCATACAAGACATGTCCAACAAGGCAAAGCAAGCATACAATTGGATGTGGTTTAGGTCTTGGTCTGGTGTGAGTGGATTTAGGTTTGATTGGCAAAGAACCTATGCATAGTCAAGGAGAAATCCAAAAGCACAAAGGTCTAAAAGTGTTTAAAATGTTAAATTGAAGAATTAGCTAAGTTTTCGATTAAACTGGTTTTTAAATACTGCACTGGGCTCAAATAAAGCGATTTCCATTTTCATGAAATCGAGTTATTCGATACCTGGCAAACTGAATTAACGGTTTTTTGAAAAATTGAATTGACACCTTTTTGTCTATAAAAACAGTGAGTTTTCTAAAATGCGCCATAACATACATAACACAAATACGAAAACAGAGAATCAATTACAGCAAAAAACCAATGAGAAACACTTTTGTGAAATTGAGAGTTCTTGAGGAAAATCAATTGAGGCTTTTGTTGAAGAGTAACGTTTGACCCATTCTGTGCTATTGAAATTCTTCAACACTGTGCAAACGCCTCTTCTGCGCGCCAATCAGGGAGTTGTTCTTTACCATTCTTGATCCTTTTTGTATCAAGATTTGTGTAAACTGATTGCAAATATGTGAAATTGTAAAAACTATGTATTGTGTAGGCTATAAGTTTAGTCTGTGTGTGATTGCTGATTTGAGTGGGGACTACAAGGAGTAGGTGCTCATTTCAGTGGGTGTTTGATTCTTACGGGGAGTAAGAATTGTGTAATTGTTTGGTGTAAATAATTGATTAAAGATAGTGAAATTTTCTTTGCTTGAAGGGCAAAGGAGACTGGACGTAGCCCTTGAGGAAGGGTGAACCAGTATAATTGACTGTGTTCTATTGTTCTTGACCCTTCTCTTTCAATTATGTATTGTTCTTGCACTGTTCATTGTGTTTAATTGAAAGACTGTATTAATTTCTGATAATCTTGATAAAACTGGTTTAAGTCTTCTGCTGAATATTGATTTGTGTATTGTAACTTGAATTCTGTGTTGGTTCTGATTAATCTGCTGTAGTTGTTCAAGAAATATTGCTTAACAGATTGGTTCTTTTCTAGTTCTTTAATACATATAAGATCCTGAATCTGTGATTTTACAAAGAGTTGGATCTTTGGCTGAATTGTTGTAATACTGCAGAATTTGTATACTTGGTCTGTATTCTTGGTATAACTGAATAATTGAATCTGCATTCTGAATAGTTCTCAAATCTGTATTAATTGCTGGTGTTAAGAAACTTTATCAGATTTGTTAATATTCACTGAAATCAATATAGAGCTGTGTTAGGTGTTTCAAATTAGTATTTTGTAATTCTATTTGTTGAACATTAAACGGTCCAAAGTCCGTTTAGAGGATCAAATCATTTAATAAAGTTTTGATGATAACAAAATTGAAGTATACATTTATATTTGATGACTTATATACATTGCGCAATTTGTTAGAATATTATTATTAGAGAAACAAATCGTAGAATATCAAAGATAATCAAGGGAATATCAGAGATAATCAAAGGAGTATCATAAAATATCAATAAAATATCAAATATATTTATTTAGAATAATTTCTATATTTAGTTCCCTAGAATTTTATATTAAGTGAGCTATTGTAAACAAAAATAACACTTAAGAAAAAACATCTTCTTCCATGTTATCATATTATTTGTTCTTTCTTGTTCATAGTTATCATATCCTTGTCCAACCTTTCTTAACCCTCGATACCATCGCAAGATGGAATCAGAGCGGTGTTAGATCCTGGAAACTCAGAAACGACACGAATCAAAACCATAATAACTCTTCAACCATTACTGACGAACAAATTTTGCAAATTGCAAATATGCTTTGTAATGGCCTAGGGATTCAACAAACACAAGCCAATCTTGACAAGGGACAAGGATGGAGTCGCTCAGAAACTGTCGGACGACATCCATTACAACGATACAAGGAAGACAAAAGCTACCTCCATTGTACTCATTGTGGAATGAAGAAACACACCAAGGAGACTTGCTTCAAAATCGTGGGTTATCCCGAATGGTGGAAAGATTCCAAACAAAAAAATCGCAAGGCTGCCACCGCCGCAGTCTCATGGAGGGGAGAAAAGAGATAAGGATATCAACTCAAGAAAATCTGATCAGTGGATTTTGATTGTGGAGCAACTGACACCATGACCCATGACCCTCACGATTTTGACAGTCTCTCTACACCTGTTAAAACTCATATTGAAACAGCAAGTGGAGAATTAGTTGTGGTTCAAGGAGGGGGCTCAATTATTTTTTCAGAAAAATTAAAATTAAAAAATTGTCTCTATGTTCCTGCACTATCATCAAAATTACTTTCTGTAAGCCAAGTTACAAAGGAGCTGAATTGTGTGGTTCTCATGTTTTCTAATTTTTGCATTTTACAGGACATTCTTACGAAGGAGATCATTGGGCGTGGTACTGAACGTGAAGGTCTTTACTACGTTGATGAGGTTGTTCAAAAGGGATATGCCATGCTTGCTCATGGAACAGTTACAAGGAAACTCTGGTTATGGCATAGACGTTTGGGTACCTTACGATTTTATTTCCTAGTTTATTTACTAGTAACACTGAGCCCATCAAATGTGAAACTTGTATACGGGCAAAGAATCATAGAGTTACTTTTTCTCTTAATAACAATAGAGTCAATTCTGCTTTTTCATTAATGTGTGGGACCCAGCTCCTAATTCCCACAATAATCAGTTTCAATATTTTGTATTATTTGTAGATGATTTCTCTCGCATGACATGGGTATATTTTCTAAAGCACAAATATGAAGTACCTGATAAGTTCTATGCATTCTATCAAATGATTCACACTCAGTTTGGCAAGAAAATCTAAGTACTTAGATCAGATAATGGTGGAGAATTTGTTAACAAATCAATGCAGGAATTTTTCAGAGAAAATGGTTTAATCCATCAAACTTCCTGTCCAAACACACCCCAACAGAATGGTGTAGCAGAACGAAAAAATCGTAAGTTACTAGAGATGACTTGAGCCATGATTTTTGATGCACAGGTTCCGACACGATTTTGGCCTGAAGCTGTTGCTACCTCGGCCTATCTTTTGAACAGGTTACCCTCCAAGACCCTTAACCACAAAACACCCCTACAAATCCTAGCTACTCAGACTGATCTCCCTCCTGTCCAAATGTTACCACCACGAGTTTTTGGGTGCTCTGTGTTCGTTCATATTCCCAAGGCAAACAGAACTAAATTTGGTCCATGTGCTGAGAAATGTGTCTTCGTTGGATATGCTACACATCAAAAGGGGTATCGATGTTACAACCCAATCACTCACCGTATACATGTGACTATGGATTGTGATTTTTTAGAATCAGAATATTTCTTCAGTAGCCAACTTGATGTTCAGGGGGAGAAAATTAGTGAACCACCAAGTTGGTTAAGTAGCCTTAGTTGCCAAGAAACTGTTCCAAAAGAGCAAGTAGATGGAGCCAACGAGCATGTCTCTGTCAACGTAGGAGGGACCAACACAACCAATGAGAATCCTTCTGAGAATGTCCAACAAGAGGTAAGTGATCTTCACTCTACTAAGCTGTCACCTGTTATGAATGAAGTCACTAATAATGACAGGTTAGCACTAGAACCAAAGCCAGAGCCCTTCACACTTCTGCCAAGAAGAAACAAAGGGGTACCACCTGATCGATATTCTCCAGAACATGTTCCCCGAAATTCCAGGTATCCTATGAAGATAACTAGAGAAGGAGTGACAGACATTGCAAGAGCTTTTCTTACCTCTCTTCTAGCTGAAGATATTCCTAAAACAGTTCATGAAGCCAGTAAGAAGGACGAATGGAGAGAAGCTATGAAAACAGAGATGGAAGCTCTAGAAAAGAATGAAACTTGGGAGAAGTGCATCTTACCAATAGGGAAGAAACCAGTAGGGTGTCGATGGGTTTTCACCATTAAACATAAAGCAGATGGCACCATTGAGTGATATAAGGCAAGATTGGTGGCAAAAGGCTATACACAGACTTATGGCATTGACTACTGACAGACTTTCTCACCAGTTGCAAAAATTGACACCATCAGAGTACTATTTTCAATAGCAGCAAACAAAAATTGGCCACTCCATCAGTTTGATGTCAAGAATGCTTTTCTGCATGGGGATTTGAAAGAAGAGGTGTACATGGAAGCTCCTCCAAGGTTCTCTGAAGACTTCCAAAGAAATGAAGTCTGCAAATTAAAAAAGGCACTCTATGGGCTTAAGCAGTCTCCACGTGCCTGGTTCGGAAGGTTTATAGTGGCCATGAAAAGATACGGGTACAAACAAAGCAACTCTGACCATACTTTATTCTTGAAAAGAAAAGGAGATTTGATCACATGTCTAATAATATATGTGGATGACATGATCATAACCGGAAGTGATATAGAAGAAATATCACAACTAAAGAATAACTTGTTCAAAGAATTTGAAATGAAGGACTTAGGTGAACTAAAGTACTTCTTGGGAATAGAGGTTCTTCGCTCTAACAAAGGGATCTTTATTTCCCAAAGAAAATGCATAATGGATTTACTTGCAGAAACAAGAATGGTTGATTGTAAACCAGCAGCTACTGTTATGCAAGTTAACCATGGTTTAAAGTTTGAGGAAGGAGCTAATCTGGCAGATAAAGAGAGGTACCAACGGTTAGTTGGGAAATTGATTTATCTGTCACACACTCGACCAGATATAGCATATGCAGTAGGGGTAATAAGCCAGTTTATGCATCAACCTCAAGAGGATCATATGGAAGCTGCCATGAAGATTGTCCGATACTTGAAGGGGACACCAGGAAGTGGGATCATGTTCCAAAAGCATGGACACTTAAACATTGAAGCTTATACTGATGCTGATTGGGCTGGTAATCCAAATGACAGAAGATCTACATCGGGCTATTTTACTCTTGTGGGAGGTAACTTGGTGACATGGAGGAGTAAGAAGCAGAAAGTGGTTGCTCTTTCAAGTGCTGAGGCTGAATTCCGGGGAATTGCCAAAGGTATAACTGAAGTCTTATGGATCAAAAAGTTGATAACCGAGATTGGTTTTCCACCACAACTACCAAGTCAGTTAAAGTGTGATAACAAGGCAGCAATCAGTATCTCTGAGAATCCTGTGCAACATGACAGAACCAAGCACGTTGAAGTGGACAGACACTTCATCAAGGAGAAGATTGAGGATAGTAGTATTGAGCTTCCATTTGTAAGGCCAGAAGACCAATTAGCAGACATTCTCACCAAAGCTGTTACAGGCAAAGCATTTACCCATGTCCTCAGCAAGCTAAGCATTGGTGATCCCACTGCTCACCTTGAGGGGGAGTGTTAGAATATTATTATTAGAGAAACAAATCGTTGAATATCAAAGATAATCAAGGGAATATCAGAGAATATCAGAGATAATCAAAGGAGTATCATAGAATATCAATAAAATATCAAATGTATTTATTTAGAATAATTTCTATATTTAGTTCCCTAGAATTTTATATTAAGTGAGCTATTGTAAACAAAAATAACACTTAAGAAAAAACATCTTCTTCCATGTTATCATATTATTTGTTCTTTCTTGTTCATAGTTATCATATCCTTGTCCAACCTTTCTTAACCCTCGATACCATCGCAAGACAATTAACATTATTATTATTAAAGCAGGAGACACATGGTCCATAAAGAGATAAATTTTCTTACTATTTACTTTTATGTGTTATTGATTTGATTTAAATTGATTTTATATCATAATGTGCATTAACGTTCAAATCTGGTCATAATAGAAATTATTCAAATTATTGATGAGTATCTCAGATATAGATATAATTTCTCTATGTTATTTTAAATTAATTATTTCTGATAAAGAATTAATCAAGTTTAATGCAGTTTAAAATATTAGAGAAATATTTCCAGTTTGAGCTCCATGCATAAGAAAGTCAAGATTGCTCTGTTTTTAGAAAGCTACATATAGAGAAGCAAGTTCAAGTTGAAGAATATACAACAAGAAGCAAGAAGAGAAATACATCATATAATACATTGAAGAAAATATACTGAGTGTCTATTGTCAATCTGCTATTGAGAGCATATAGAGTTTTGGGTTGTGTGAAACCATGGTGTAATTCTTCACCATTGTGAAGTAAACACTTGTGAGCTTTCATTGTTCTCTCCTTTGAGAGTGTTTCTTTAATTCTTGAGTGGTCTTGATCTCAGAGGGAGATTGGGACTGGTATAACCTAGAGAGGTTTGTGTACTCGTGATAACCTGGAGAGGTTTGTGTACTCGTTGTAACTATTTGCTAAATAGTAGAACCTCTTAAACAGTTTGTTTAAGGGAGAACTAGACGTAGCCCAAGAGATTATGGTGAACCAGTATAAAACTGCTTTATCTGTGCTTATATATTTTTGCCTTAGTTGGTGGTTTCTATTTATAGCGAATTGAGTTTAGGCTTCATTCAACCCCCACTTTTAGAGCCAGCTGTTCATACAATATTCCTCTTTGCTCACGTTCAAATTTGAATTTTTGTGCGATTCTGTTCTGAGTGTAATATTGCTATTGAAACTGTGTGAACTTGATATGCTTAAAGTGCTGTTGTGAATTTGGTGTGTAATTGTGAAACTGCTATGTGTGTTGTTTGAGAGACCATCTAATGGTTAAAAAAAGAACTAAACAATACAAGTGGATAGAGTAAACTACAAAATCGTAATAATGCATGAATGTACATTGGTTAAATTGTACAAGTGCAGAAAATTGAAGACAAGGAAAGTAAATGATAATGAATTTAAAGTGTATAATCTTAAAAGCGCAAGAATATTAAAATTCTAAAATGTAAATTATAAAAGAAACATTACAAAAATATAAATAACAGTGAATCATCAGATTGTTAAGAAATGTAAATTTCTTAGAACTATAATTGACAGAAACTTAAAAGGAATTCACTAAAATGATGTATGAAATATAAATAATATAACGTAATATGCATAAAACTATAAAATAGAGATTGAAATTGAAACCCAGAAAACAAAGAATTATCTCTCATGAACCATGGTTAATTTATCTTCACTCTTACACACAAAGAAAATCATTTATGACCTCTTTGATTGTGAAGAATGCATGGCTAATCGATTACACATTCAAGGTCTTCAAACTTGTATCAAAATCCGAGAAGTAGAAAATAGTAAGAGTAGGAATGAAATTGAATAAACCCATGAAAGAATTCTTCATTTTCAAAGCAAGAATTGTAAAAGTGATTTGCAAAAATGAAAAATAGAGTAAGCAGATTGTGAATTGCGATTAAGAGAAAAGATAAGAACGAAGAGAGAAAAGAGAAGAGACAATATCAAAGAGAAAGAAATGAAATGTCAAGAATTTCATTACAACGAAAGCTAAACATACAACTTTAAACAGAAAATCTAAAACTAAAATAAAATTATAAAATGTAAATTGTGAAGCTTTTTTCTTATAAGTTCCTATTTATAGCCAACTACACAAGTACTCAGAGAGTTAAGGAAGTCAAAACATGGGCCTACTCAATGTCTCATGTGAAAAAACAAAAATACCTCTAAATTTGACCTTTTACATTTGTTAACTTCATATCGACCATCTAATCAACTCCATTGTAGACCCTCTAGTGATATGTACCTGCTCTATACTTCATTTTTCATGCCTTCAAAGTCTCCACTAAAGCTCCTTACTGAAAAACCAACTACAACAAACTAAAACTCAAAGATCTTCACAAAAATCATGACAAAACTATGGATTAGACGGTCTACTCAAGCTTTAACAGAAAGTTGTAGAAAAATCTATCTAAAAATGTATAATTAATACAATTTACACTAAAGTGCCTTTTTCCTATGAAAAAATGAAAATATTTATTAAAAACATAGATAAGAAGAAAAGAAATACTTAGAAGATGAAATTAGCCTAAAAAAATGTGAACAAATCAAATGTTATTAAAGAGCAAGGTGATATGAACTAGGAGACAAAGACTAAACATTGTATCCATCATTAAACACAATTCTCCCTAATTAAAAATTAGTATATCATTAAACATTAAACCTCTAGATCTTAGTTAAGAGTGGATGTTTGGCAAATAATACTCAAGGTCAGTCAGGAGTGACTTGAGTAAAAAATACTTCGTGATAGGGTTATCCAAGAGTGGCTTGAGTAAAGAATACTAAATTATGTCAATAGTAACTTATGTCAAGAATACTCAAGGGTTGATTAGGAGTGGTTAAAAGACTAAGGAATACTCATAAGGTTGGTCTGCTTAGTTGAACTTGATTAATTTAGTCAAGAATTGAATATAGTTTATTGTTACAAATGAACCAATATAGATTATTGTGTATAACTTCTATCTTTTTTATTTGTTTTTTATATTGCATGTTTAAGAGTATAACAATTCATGTGTCATGATTCGATTGTGACTTGACTCACCTAACTTCACCACGGGTTAATTGATTCAATATACAACATGTCTTATACCATGAAAAACACAAAAAAAGCAAGATACAATTTCAAAATCTTCATTTGAAGTCATGTATCATGCTTGTGAATCACCACATGCAATTTATAATGAACCGCTTTTCTTGAGAGGATTTGAAAATTAAATGCTTTCATCATTTAGACATAAAATGTGATAATCATATCATAATCCAAATTTTTAAAAACTGATAATTCCTAAAAAGATCAAACATTTTAAATATAAATTATCACACAAACAGATAAAAACTTCAAAAAGGTTTCATAAAATTTTTACACACACTTTTACCTTTGATTAAATTAAATATTTTTGTACTAAAACTCTATATCTAAGCCTTTTTAAAATTAAAATACTAATATAAATAGCTCAAACCACAATAGAAGCACCATATGTTTTGATTAGGACTTCAAAAGACCATCTAACATTAAGAAAAAATAATAAAAGATAAAGATTCCTAAATTGAGTGATAAGAAGAAGAATAAAGAAGTTTGAGAAGGAGTTTGAAGAACATACAATAAAAATTAAAAAGAAATATTATAAGCAATAAACTTTTTATGTTAAATATGTTGAATATATATATATATATATATATATATATATATATATATATATATATATATATATATATATATAAACTTTCTAAAATGCTCAAAAAAATCCTAAAAACATTTTCAATAATATTCTTAAAACATTCCTACAACATTACCAAAATTCTTTTAAAGAAATGTTCATTCTAGAAAGCTATAAAAACATTTAGCATATTTTAAAATGAAGTGATTAAGAGACATAAACTAATGGAATTACATAGTAGTTATACTAGTTTATAAATCTAATCACTTTATTTTCATACATGCACGATTCATTTTGTAGTATCATGACTTTTTTTTCACTTTTTTTACACGCTTTAATAAGTTTTTGAACATGATTCTTTTTCTATAAATTGAAGGCTCTTCCCATTGTAGTAATATTCAAACTTGAATTAGAATGACATTAAAGTTTTGTTAGATTTTAGGTGTCTTGAAAGTTTGATGATCTTAACTCGAAGTTTTATTTTAAAGATTCTCTTTAAATAATAAATCAACATTGCATTTATCTTCGAAACGTTTAAGGTGGCGTGCTTTTCCTTTTCCCCTTACCTATTTTGTTTTTTCAATTTACCCTTATTCCATATATTTCCATTAAAGAGGACTAAATAATATTTTATTATATCATTTATACAATTTTGATTGTATCTAGAATTAGAATTATATTTTCATGCTTTTATTCTACTGTCCTTTATTTCTTGTATTTTTCCTTACGCATTCCTTTTGTCTGTACTATTTATGAAAAATCTAATCTATATTTATATTCATATTTTTTTTCTGTCAAAATATTAAGGACAATATCATACAAGATTCCATCTTCACAATGATAATTTACATATTCAAGAAGTTTGAATTTCACACATATAGTCAATAAAAAATAAAATAATAAATACATTAATGATGAAACATATTTAAATAATTAAAGAATATTTTAAAATAAAAATATGTCTCATTAATAAATATCTCTCGTCAATGTTAAGAGTAATTTTAGAAGAATATATAAGTTTAAAACAAGTTTAATATTATTAACTACATGGTCAACTAATATTTGAATTAATTTAAGACAAATTCTTAAGAAAGACTAAACCAATTAATTTCTTAATATTGATTCAAAGGGATGTGACAAGAAAATTTAATGCTTTTCCTTTTGACTCAAACATTAGAACAGCACATGAGTAAAGAAGTGAAAAACCCAATTAAAAATATATCAAATTGAAAAGACTAAAGTAAGTGTTTAGAAACTTTTGTTGACTAATTGATGAACACAAAAGTAAAAAGAAAAGAGAGAGATAAAACATACCAAAGTGAGTCTCTGAAGTCTCAATACGCAAGCCACTCATTTAACAACACGTGCACAACTCACTCCCAAAAGCCAACATCAAAAACACAACAAAATTAAAAAAATCGTGGTCGGTTAACCGCAATGCTATGCCCCACCACCATAAAAATAAAACAAAGTTTATTCTCTGTTTCAACAAACTTATTCTTTAGTATTTTTTAAAAAACTTTTTATTTATTTTTTATATATATTATTTTTAATTTTTTGTTTTGTTGAAGAGAAGATAAGACAATAAAATTTTGTGTGATTTGGTGGTAGAGAGAGAAAGAAAGAAAATAATGCATAAAATGATGAGACTATTGAATGTTCAAAAAATGAAAATAATATATATAAAAAAATTAAAAAGATGCATGTACAGAGAAATTGGTGATTTCAAATGTAATAAGTAAATGAGTAATATTTTTAACTTGAAAGAAAGAAAAATACTTTCATCGTAAAAGAATCTTGATGTGTGAGCCGTTGATGGTTGTGATCTTTTCTGGATGGTACAGGTGGACGGCCTCTGTTCGTTGTGTGTATGAGTACAAAATCATAAAAAGCTGGGTCACACAGAAAACGACAACATAGACAGAGCACCTTAAAGACACGAAAACAAAAGTTGAACCTATGGTTATTCCTTGGTAAAGCAGTTAACTATGGTTAGGTTAACTTTGTTCCTTCAATGTCTGGTTTCGTGCATGCTCGGCAACTTGTTAATTTAACACCAGCACCAGAACTCAACATCTCAACCATATTAATAATAACAATAATGATAGTCTTAATAGTAAAGTAAATTTGTTATAAATTTCAACTTTTTTTTAACCCTTTTCTCTGAAGGTGTAATAAAGTCATTGTCCATTGTTATATTTTGCCTTATTTTCTCTTTCCAAGTGTTAAATTTTTTTAAATATAAAATAAAAGCAAATATACTCTTGTTGATCATATTTTACTATTTATTTACATACTTATTTTCTATCTAATTATTACTTATATATATATATCCCTATTTTACTATAATAATAAAAATATCATAATTATTTCTTTTAAATAGAAATTATTATATGTTTTAATTGTTATATAAAACCTTGAAAGACTAATAAAAACATAAAAAGTTATATCCAATTTAAACATGAAATATTCATCTTTAAAACTAGAGGTATTTTAATATTTTTATTTATTTCCGTTAAATATATATTTCACACATTATCTCATAATTAATTGTTTATATTTAAAAAGTTATGTATTTTTGCCAGAATACTGTTTAATATACGTTTACTTATTTTATATTATTATTACATTCAACCGAAAAGCGTTTCAAATGCTCCCTAAAGGAAAAATTAGATATTGTTTTACTACTATTCATGCTTTTATCAGAAATAGTTAAAAAATAAGTTTATTTTACTAAATAAGTTACATTATATGGTAGTAGTAGTATTTTGTTAATCAGTAACTAATGGCAATTTATTAATTATTTAATTGCAATTCCCAATGTAACGTACAAAAATATTTTGGCATCTAAAAATGGGATTGGAAAGTAATATTAAACTTGGTGCCCATTTAAGAACACAGAGTAGTACTTTTTGCTTTTTGTATCTCAAATGTAAGAAGGGGTGTGCTTTTGGGGTTACGTGGCGCCAAACTAGTTCAACATTTGTCACAATCGAAGTGAAAGTAGCAATTTTGTGTGTGACACGGCACACAAAGTAACGCGCAAAGAGAGAGAGAGAGAGAAAGAGTGTGTGTTAGTACAGATACACAGTTCTGTGTTCTGCACTCCACAAGTTTCACACAAACTTTCTCATTTTATTACCCCATTTGGAGTTCTTCTCTCTGCACCATTATCTCCCTGAAGGTTCTAGAGCATATAGAGAGAAAACCCAGGTGGGGGTTCTTCTTCCATTATTCATTTCTTGCTTCTTCTATATGCTTCTATTTTTATGTTTGAATTTTCTGGGTTCTTTGTGAGACACTGTTGATCGCTTTTGTTGTTATTGGTTGCACTGGTTTGTTTTGTTTGAGGTTTAATGTTTGTTGTACCATGTGGGGTTCTACTGTAGTTCAATGTTTTCATGGTTTTTGTTTCTTTTCTATCACTCTCTTTTTCTGGAATGAATGAGCATAAGAAGGGTCTGGAGTGTCTCTGAAAAGGTAGTTTTTTTTTTTCACCTTTTGCATTTGGGGTTTATGTATTGAAGTGAATGTTTTTTCTGTGATTGCAAAACTTTGCCTTTTGTGTTCATCTATGTGACATGCAATCAGATTATAAATGTTTTCTGCTATGAAAATGGGTGTGTTAGGTTATATCGGTTAAAATTAAACTGTTTCTGGGTGTTGTAGATTGATTTTTTTTTTTCTTCAATCTGTGTTTTATGTGATGAAATCTGTATTGCTTTCAGTTGGTGATTTGAGATAATGCTGAGGAAGAGAACCAGGTCAATCCAGAAAGATCAACACCACGGTGGCAAGATGACAATCTCTGAAGCCAATTTTGAGTCATATTCTCCCTCTCATGCTTTGGGGAGCAATGGCAAAAGCAACTCAATTTTCAATGCCCCCCTTCTGTTTGTGGGTATGGGTCCTAAGGGCGTGTTGGATTCTGATTCAGTTAATAGCCCCACTTCCCCACTAGATGTTTCATTCTTTTCAAATCTAAGTAACCCCTTTAGAACCCCAAGTTCATTGTCCAATGAGGGACAACAAAGGAGCTGGGACTGTGCCAAAGTAGGTCTAAGTATCATAGATTCTTTGGAAGAATGTTCTAAGTTTTCTAGAAAAATTCTCCAAGCCTCAGAGAGCAAGAAGCCTAGTTTCAGTCCCCAAATGATTACCAAAGCCCCAAATTGTAAACCCTATATGGACATGGATTCTGCTCAGGCATCTAAGTCTTTACCAAAAGATTCTTGCAAGATCCATTGTCCTCAAAATGGTTACATTTTCTCTAAGGGTGAGTCCAATGTTCTTTTTGAGATTGGAGAGACCCCACCACAACATGAGTCCTTTGAGAACACTGTGTCTGTCTCATTGGACCCTTGCAGTCCCATTAGAAATCTGTCTGGTCTAACTGGTCCCAACGTTGATTCTGACCCTGAAAATCTTGCTTTGAAACTCAAGTGCTGTCCTCCTCATTTTATTGGAGGAAGTCATGATAACACACAAATTTTGCTACCTGCTGAGTTAAATTCAAACCCTGTGGCTGCTGTATCTTCTAATGAATTTATCAAGTCTCTATCTGCTAGTGAGATTGAACTCTCCGAGGATTACACCTGTGTGATATCTCACGGGCCTAATCCTAAAACAACACATATTTTCTGTGACTGTGTTTTGGAAACTCATGCAACTGATTTGAAAACACATAACAAGAATGAAGAGGAGGGAAAGGGAGTGTCTCTTTTCAGTGTTAACAGCATTCACACTCCAAACCATTTTCCTTCTTCTGAAGACTTCTTAAGTTTCTGTAACCATTGTAAAAAGAAGCTGGAAGAGGGGAAAGACATTTACATCTATAGGTAGATTAACACTGTTGCAACTCTTATATTTTGAATTGAAGTTCTTCTTATAGACACAAACACAATGACTCTAATATTGATTTCCTTTGATATCCTGCAGAGGTGAAAAAGCATTTTGCAGTTTGAGCTGCCGTGCAGTAGAGATCATGATTGATGAGGAGCTAGAGAAATCTGCTTCATCACCTGAGAATTCTCCTAAGTGAGAATTTGAAGGAAAACTTTTTTGAAACAAGCATCCCAACAGCTACATAGAGGCTTTTCATGAGGCTTTTTCATGAGTCCAACGCACACAATCATCTGTTCTAAAAGAGCTGTTTGTTTGCATCAATTGCCAGCCATGGATGATTGTTTTGTATATCATTTAGATTGCTATTAGTTTTTCAGCCTGATGGTCTCGTGGATCAAGCCTCAACTACTAGATTTGGTTTTCATTTATAGCTACATACATATGGTATGACATTATATGATAATTTTGTAGCATAATTTTTCATACAAAAAATCAAGGGAATAAGCCCATTTTTCTTGGCTTACCCCTTGTTGAAGTTGCTTTGAGACATCTATATTATGTAAAAGATCAGTGTATGTCAGTCCAGACAAGTTTTTGAACTTGAAGACTATACATCCTTATATTTACCAGTCTTGAACATGATTTCATTTAAATGAGTTGTAACTTGTAAGCATGAATTCTCTAGTCAGGAATACTATTTCTTGTTCGGAGATTTTGAACATTTTATGCTTGATATTACACTATTGAGTCAAGTTAAGGCCTTTTTATTCATACTGTTGTAATGTTTCTGAACTTCTTGTTTGTTGGGATATTGATAAATAAATATGTAAGTTGCATATTTAGCTTTGGACTTTTGCTTATCATTTGATTTTGTAAGTTTAGAATACAAATTCAGATGTGTTTAAATTAAACGGTCACAAATTAACATTTGAATCTATTTTATTTAATGAGTTTTAAACTAACATTTGAATGTGTGTTTTTACTGGAAAAATGGGAGAACTCTTTCTTTTGGAAGACAAAAAATGAAGGTTTTACAAGTTGTTTTCTTGACCACAAAGTCAAATTGTATCTGTATAAATTTTTTACACAGATAGGAATATAAAAACTGTACAAACTTTTCTCATTACAAAAACTAAATATCAGTAATTTTAAATTTAGAAGACTCAAAGAAATATAATTTAAACCTGAAAAACTGAAAATATATCTAAACTAATATATTTTGGTGTGAGTCATATTATTTTGTTGTAACAGCATTTTCCTTAAACGTTAAGTAGTAGACTGTGGTGGTACCTTACATGCAACTGTACTGTGAAAAGACCTAAATATCACTGTTCTGAGGTCCAATGCTATCAAACATATTACGAAAGCAAGTTGACTTAGGCAAGAATGTGAAGGCAATGCATTCTCAACACTTGTTATATATTATCTATCAGTAAAATGTTCTTTTTTTTTTTTTAATTTTTTTATATGTTTCTCTCACTTCCCTTTTCTCTATGTTTATTTTTTTTCTTGTGAATTTTGAGAGAAAAAATGGTATATAAATAAATAGGAATACCGACATTATAAACAATTATTCTGACGCTGTCTTGGGGAGATGGCATTTTCTAAAAGCAACTATTGCTCCTCACTAGACCTCTCACATTACGGTAAAACAAAATACCACTTTATCAAAATTTTACAAAAATAAGATAAAAATGTTTTTCGTTTGAAGTAGGTCATTAACAAAATGATCTGCAAATATAATTACTACTACGACATATTTAAGAATGATACAACAAAAATATCTTTGTATTACTTTTAATTATCTCACATGAATAATTTTTTAATAAATTTTATAAGAACTAATTATAACCATGAATTTACATATTGAATTTTGACTCATACTAAAACGTGAATTAATAAAAGAAAACTTTTCAATATTTTTTTGGTTCAAGCAGCATTATACTTAAATTCTCTAATAAAGGTCTTGAGTTTTACTATTATGATAAAATGATCTTGATTAGGAGGGGAAGTCGTGTTAAAAGTCACTGGTAATATTTTCTTCTAGAAATTGATTGTCTAATGAAAATTGTTTAAAATTTTATCTTATCTCGAACATAAAACACGGATTCAAATTTCACTTTATCTCAAACATAAAACATTTTTCATAATAGAAGCACCAGTATATAACGGATTATAACTTCTTTGTCCCAAAAGTTTCTTGAGTAATTCCAAAGCTTAACTTCAAGGATTTTAAGTCTATTTAATAAAAAAATTGGTTTCATGTTATATTAGACGAGCAAAATGTAAAAAATAGGTAAACAAACAAAGCAAAACTCAATTTCATCTGCATTTTTTCTAAATTACACACTTTAAAAAAATTCTCATAAACATCAAATAAAATCTAATGATTATATATTATATACAGTTGAAAAAAATTATTAAATATATTTTTTAAATGCTTATTTAGCTTTGGGAAAACACTTACTAATTTATAAAAACAATTTAATAAAGTTGAGTTACTCCATATAAAACTTTTCATAATAGAGGTTTAAAGTATTTTTCTTTCCCAACAAAATTAGTCTCATCATTCGGATGAATAAAACATGAAAAATAAGGATAGTCAACTTCATCTAAAAGCTTAGAAAATCTGAAAGAGGTTTATTTAAAATATCAATTGAAATCTAAAAGTCATAAATTATATATAATGTAATATTATTGTGAATCACACTAATAAGAGTCTATGACCAAAAAGTATAAAAAGTAAGATAAAAAAAAATCGTTTATTAAGCAAATAAGCTTACACGGAAAGGTATTTCATTGTATTTCCATTGATATCCCATAACAAGTACTTATTGTTAAGGTATAAGCAGTTTATACAAGATTTGACACAAGTTTATATTCAAACATTTACTTAAAATATCACCTAAACTTTGATAATAACAAATAATATCAAATTTTAGTTTATTTAATGAGTTGATATAAAGTGTGAATTAGATAAAGTCTCTTAAAGAATAAAAAAAAAATACTAGTAAAAAAAAATATATTTTATATCAATTTTGGAAGATATTTTATGTCGGTTTCAAAATCAATGTTGATGCAGACGATGTAGAAAATCCTAAACTTTTTATATAGGTTCTAGAATTAATGTAGTACATGAACATACTACATCGGATACATCGGTTGATAAATCACTGACGTAAAATATCAATCCAAAGTGTTCCCTGTAAGCTCTCAAGATGAGATACTACATTGGTTGGGAGCCACAATCAATGTAGTATCTTATTTAATATGATGAAAGTGAGGCGTCGGAGGAGATACTACATCGGTTGTGGCTCCTAACCGATGTAAAACCCCTATTACATCAGTTGCTACTCACAACCGATGTAACATCTCTATTTTTCTTTTAAAAAAAAATTGTGGGTTGATAAATCTCAATCTATACAAGAAAACAAACGATGGAATTTTGAAAAAATATTGGATCCAGAATCCCCAACAAGAATTGCCCACCAAATTCATTATTCCATTTCAAGCAACTTTCAATTTTGGAGCGTCTCAATCCGAGTTCCCTATCAAAAGTTATGATCATTTGAAATTTTTTCGCCCCAAATTTTGACAACTCAAAATCTATGAAAAAATTATACAATGTAAGAACTCTACAATGAAATATGCACTAAAAGAAGTTGCTACTAAAAAATTTGGGACAAAAATAATTTTTTAACTATTTTTAATGAATTTTACAAATAAGTTAACATATTACAAAAAGATTCTTAATGATTTGCAACATTAACGTAAAAACAAGTTAAACAAATAAACTACACACACCCAATATTTTGGGAAACAAAACAAAATCAATAAAAGCTACCAACGAAAGAGCATGCAAGCAGCAGAGAGACTCATGTGGCACAAGAGAAAGAAAAATAGCAAGAATAATAAAAATGTTAGGTTAAAAACACATCAAAACAACCGATGTAATAAGTTTGCATCAAAATGTATTTTTTAATTGGATTATACAACGCTACATCTGTTGAAGCTCACAACCGATGTAGAAAGTTACTTTATTACATTAGTTGGAGCAACAACCGACGTAATAAGTGACACGCTTAATTGTTTTTTCAAATTTCTTTTGTGGGATTTTTTTGGACTATTTTCTATATCCGTTGTATGTAGCAACTGATGTGGGTAATTTATATCAATAGATGAAAGAGTTAATCCACAGTTAGACTCATATATATGATATTGAACAAAATATTATTCAAGAAAGATGATGAAATGATACTTTAATGACAATAAGACGAAAGAACCAGTAGGACAACAATTTGTGAAGTTAGACGATACAGTCCCAAAAAAATAAAGTGTGAAGAAATCATATGTCAAAGAGTATTAGATGAATGATATTAGAACACACCAAACCAGTTAAACGATAATAAACTGGGAATGAAATCATGAAAAAGTTAGACAGATGAATAAAAGAACATGTGATATTAGACGAAAAGATGAGCTAGACAAATAGAATAATATACAAGTCTTAAACAAATAATGGAATTCGTCTAAATCAAAGATTATTATATCCACCTTGAATGTTTTACATCTTGCAACTTCATTGTGTCATCTATTAAATTACATCAGAGTTGTAGTATAGAATTAATATATTCTTATTACAAGGAACATGAAAACTTTTACATAATATTTTGATTTATCATACTAAGATAGAGGTTGAAGTTATAATGTGTTTCTTCTTGTCTACTTCAATTGAGACCCTTGTTTGTAGCTCTTTAAGCCATTCAACGGGTCCTTCTTTCTTCTTGACGACTCCTTTTACTCTAATTTGATGGAGTTCAGTCAAAACTAAGTCGTTACCAAAGTCCTCTACTACTCTGGATTTGCCAGATCTTTTTGGAGGTTAGATCAAGACACCATCCATTGGTCTGTGTCTGATCCAATTCTCCAAAAGATTATGTTGAGTCACCATCCACTAAGGGATTAGTGAAGTTCCATCTAGACGATCCTACACAAGATCATATATCACGACCAAAGAAACAAAATGAAAAGTGATATATATATA
>Ga0209489_102048_pt1 | contig 41398 bp, 20 predicted proteins | sample SiratrowhiteBW_FD_187527 | JGI IMG/M metagenome (GOLD analysis project Ga0209489, IMG submission 187527) | Root nodule microbial communities of legume samples collected from California, USA - Siratro white BW (SPAdes) (version 2) | ecosystem: Host-associated > Plants > Roots > Nodule | place...
TCCAAATGAAAAAAAAAAAAAAGTTAACATTGTTCCGTGCACTATTAATGTTTACCACATTTAATATTTTAGAGATTTTCATTGAGCAAATTAAATGTAATATGCGGGATAGTACAGGTTATTAGACAACCATAAAAATAGAAACATGTAACAACTTTTTTATTTACTCATATGATTCATGATATAATGTTATGGATTAACAAAAATGTTATCATATAATGAAAATATCATCTACATAATTAGTGTCCGAGGACTCAAAATATGTATCTATATAAAGTAAAATTTGTCCTCAATGATTAAATTTCAACATTTCTATAAATCTGTGTAACTGTAGTCTCATCATTTCAGTCTATGCAACATTTATATTAGTTATGATCTTCAAGAATGTAAGTAAGATGAAACTTGTAGTCTTCATCTTTAAATGAGCCACAATTATCCTATCGTCAAGTTTGATCATAATTTTATTATCCGACACCTCACTTATTATATCACATGTGTCAAAGTGTTTAAAATTTGTGTAAAATACTTTAATAATATTTTTATAATAATAACCTCTCTATAACAAAATTCTATCAAATCTTTGAAAATTGAAATTTAGCCATAACAAATAAGTGAAATTTCATTACCTTTCATGACAATAAATATACTTATCTAATCAGTATATTATTTTTAACGAGCACGGTCATAGAATTGTGAGACTTAAACCATATTTACACAAGAATTGGGTTATTCCATCTCGTAATTATTTACCCCTTATCTTTTTAGTTTTGAGGATAACAATAATATGACATAAAAAAATCAAACATTTAACGTTAGTCTATTTACTATCATCTTTCTTTCCATAAAATAACAATTTTTTCTTAACATAAATATTTTGTTTTTATTAAGACTATTATTTGCAACAAATATTTTAAATGATACAATTGTAATCACATACCAAACAATAATAAATAAAACTTAAATAATATATATATATATATATATATATATATATATATATATATATATATTGAACAGTGTAATTAATTTTCCTAAATTAATAATAAAATAGCCTATTAATGTAAAAAAGTTTCATTACAATGTCACGGAGCATGACACCTATAAATAGAGGAGAAAACATAGCTAAGCTTTTCTACAATAAATTTACAATGGGAGTTAGAAATCAATTCATTGAAGTACATAAACATATTCAAGAAATTGACCTTTTTAAATATTTTTTTACATTCAAACTTAATGATTCTTCTAGAGATTTCATAAAATTATGGTATATAGTTAGAAAGTAGGGTAAAATATTAGTAATTCCTTTTTTAGTACAAACCAATCTTTATACCACAATTTAAATGTATTAAGTTTCATTTCGACTCTGTTAAAGCTGCTGCTAAAATGTCAAAATATGTCCATTAATACGTGTACCTAAAAGTAACATTTTTCTTTTCGTGACTTTTAGTTATTAATGAAATTCACCACGGACTCTTCCCTTTCTTTCCTCTTCCATTAAATATATCCCAGAAGGACATATACAACAAAGTGCACCGCAACGTGCTTTTGTGTTGATTGTGTGAGATGGAGATGAGTTGGAAAGTTTGAGTTTGATTTGGAGTGAGAAGTGAGGGAGAAGCGCGTTTGGGAGAGGAGAAACTTCCGTCAAGGCTTAATTCTTCCACATTATCACGTTAACATGAGTGGACAAACTTAACCGTAAAAAAAGTTATAAAAACAGTTGCGCTAAAAATATATTTAAAAAAATAATTATTTAAGAATCATATTACATGTGAATATTTGAGCAATATATAAACATAATAATTGATGTTTTAATATTTTTTTTCACAATAATGTTCGTGCTTTATTTAATATTAATTCTGTTTTATGTCTTTCTGAACAGTAGTAGTGTCCATGAAAGTTCTAGAATTGGGTTTGGTAAAAATAGAAAGGCCATTAACGTCAGCACATACGTAATCTAGTCAGAGAACGAAGTCCAACGCCTTGCAGCCCAAGCCCCGTGATCCCATCTCCGAATATTGTGGGACCTAAAATCTCGGGTCTCGTCTATTTAAAACAAGCATCTCATTTCTTCTCTCTCAACAACCACAAAAACCCAACACACACAAAAAGTTGCTGTTCCTCGAATCATCGTCCAAACGCGACACAACAAACCATGTGCCCTTCTGGTCGCATCCTCAGTCCCCAGGCCGCGGCCTCCGATTTCCGCCCCGCATTCGAGGTCCTCGACGCCGATCGCGACGGCAAAATAAGCCGCGACGACCTCCGCGCCTTCTACGCCGGCGTCCGTGGCGGACTCAGTGGCGGAGACGAGCTGATCGGGGCAATGATGACCGTGGCCGACACGAACAAGGACGGGTTCGTGGAGTACGAGGAGTTCGAGCGCGTGGTGTCGGGAAACGCGGAGACGAAACCGGTGGTTAGTGGGGCGATGGAGGACGTGTTCAGGGTCATGGACAAGGACGGCGACGGCAAGCTCAGCCACCATGACCTGAAGGCTTATATGGCCTGGGCGGGTTTTCCGGCAACCGACGAAGACATCAACGCGATGATACTCTTGGGTGGCGGCGACAAAAATGGCGGCGTGACGTTCGATGGTTTACTTCGTATATTAGCGCTTGATTCCCCCTAAGCTAATTGATTAATCTGTTAAATCCCTATGATTTTTGTTCCTGGAAACACGAGGAAATTGTGTGAACAATGGAATACAGAATAAAAGTTAAGCAAGTGCCCTTCTGACATTATTCCCGAGTTCGTGTTCCTATGTTTATAACTTTATTTGTGGGTGAGATTCCATTGCCTAGTAAACAAAATTATTAATGTTATTTAATATGTATTATAAATAATTGAAGACACGTTTTTTGTTTATTTCTTTTTCACATGAAAAAAAAAACACGTTTTTGTAGGCTTTCTTTAATTCTAATTTCATTACGTTTTATTCAATCTTTTAAAATTACTGAATATGCATCTACTCAGTAAAAAGGTTTTTCCATCGGTGCTGCAAGATATTAGTTAACTTGTACCTTATGATAATTTTCTTTTTTCCATTACGTTGCTCGTTGAAACAATAGAATAGTCGTCGGAAATCGCATGCAAGTTAATTCAAAATGGTATATTGAACCTTTGATACCCTTTATGCCTTTTTCTATTTGTCTTTTAAGAGTTTTGAGCAAAAATTAATAAATATAATTAATGTCGATATTAATAAAATAATTTAAAAAGGAAAGATATAATTTACTTTCTAAAAATATAACGTTTTGAGCAAAAGTCAATAAAAGTAATTAATTTCAATATTAATAAAATAATTTAAAAAAAAGACATAATTACTTTCTAAAAATATAACTATTGTATTTTTTTCAAATCTTGTAAACGATAATAGACAAAAATGACAAAGAGTAATACTTTTTTTTCAGTACTTTGGCTTGACTTTCTTTGCCCAAATTTAAATTGTTTCGTTAATATTTCAATGAATTTTACAACTTGTAATAAATTGCTAAAATATATACTCTAAATATAAATTTAAATAATTGTTCTATTTTAAACAAATCTAGGAAATAATGAAGCCCAATAATATTTTGTAATAGCACTTTGACTTGACTATCCTTTCTTTTCCAAATTTAATTTTTTTACTATTAATAGCTTAATAAATTACTAAAAGTATATTTCCTAAATATAAATTATATAATTGTTTTATTTAAAAAAAATATTTTTAAAAAATCACATTTTCAAATAATATATACAACTCTACAATTTTATCATTAAAAATTCAATTTTAACTATTTAATTTTCAAATAAATAAATATTAACATTTAATAGAGGAATATATTAAAATCATTACATCGTTACGAGTGTATTTTGTAATACTTAAAAAAATTCAGATTATTAAAAGACAATTAAAACATAAATAAATATTACTTGACATTAATAATTTTAATAAACTTGTATCATTATATTAAACTTTCATATTTAATATAAAAAATAGCAATTATAAGTAAATTATGATACATCTAGATATATCTAATTATGATATTATTATAAGTAAATTTTAAAATATTTATAATGTAATTATTTTGTTTTAAATTAATAAATTCAATTGTCTCTCTTATAGGACTTCCCCCTTTCGAGATTTAGTCATTGTTCAAATTTTGAAAGCTTCAGACATAGTTTGTTCTTATCAAGTTTTAGTCATTTTTCACTAAATTTGCAAAGATGACGGATTTAGAACTGTTACTCACCACCGAATAAGTGACTTCTCATTCTAACAAACATGTTACTTAAGAAGCGAAGTTTTCCTTTCTCAGTAATTATTAGTTTTCCTTTGTCATAAGTTTGGACTCTCATTGCTATACTCACTGAATTGAGGACGACATGGTAATTGTATCTGATCAATATATATATATATATATATATATATATATATATAAACCTTTTACAAAAACTTATTTTTAATCTCTTTCCTAAAAATACTTTTATCATATTATTTTTTATGTTGTGATAATTATTAAATATATATTATTGAATGATGCTCATGCTAAAATGAATTTTGCATATATTACTGATTTTTTTAAAAGGAAATTAAGTACATTTTATCGTTTAATTAATTTGAATTTGAATAGTTAATTTATAATAAAAGGTTAAAATTAAGACTAACATAATTTATGTACTGATATTTTTACTTAAGTGGATTCTTACTCATTTTTTATATATATGTTATAATATATATATATATATATATATATATATATATATTAAGTATAATCTTTTTTAATCCTCTAAAGTATTGTCTTTGGGACCTGTTAACATATTTTGAAAAAAAATTAAAGTATATGTTTTGACTAATATATAAAAAATACTTGGCTAATATTTATCGATAAAAACAATTTTTAAAAGATTTTTCGTAATAAAATGGGATCGACAATATATATAATTATTTTTAGAGTAACATCGTCAAAATATATTTTTGGAATGATATAGTTAAATAGGATAAAAATATTAACAATATATATATATATATATATATATATATATATATATATATAAATACTTCAATTTTTTTAATTAAGTTTAAAGGGAAGTACGAGTTAGTACTTTATTTATACTTATAGTAATCTGACTTGAAAATCTTTTCTTTGGAAAAGATTAAAATGTATTCGTTAATATTTTAATAATTTACCGAAAATGTATTTTCTACGTATAAAACAAAATTGTTATTCTGTTTTAAATAAAGTACTTTTAAGAACTATTTTAAAATAAATAAATAATTAAACGCATGATTTATATAATAATTACAAGTTATAATAAATGAATATATTGAATTTATAAATTATATTTTAGATTTGTGACAAATAATATACTATGATACATTTTTAATTATTATATTTTAAGAAAAATAATAATTAATTCAAAATAAATACAATGAAAACAAAGTAAAGTTTTTAAAGTGGAGTTGTTTGTGGATATCATGAGGGGTATGAAAAGGACATATGTGATGTTTCCAAGAGTCCTTTGGGAATATGAATTGTTGCATTGTGTTTGGATTGAATCTAGACAAAGGCATCAAATATAAAGTGTCATTTCTTGCATTTATTGAACGGTGAACGTCAATACGTCTAAACACTAACATTCATGTGCCAACCAGATTTCGTCTCACAGTATTATTGAGTCCATCAATTATTTACATTTGATTTAAAAAATAGGAATTCATTTTAAACTTTATAAATAAAACTTATATTTTATATCGGAGGATGGTCAACATAATTCTATATATAAAAAGTATTGTATACAGTTGTCACATGAAAAAATTGGAAAAAGAACTCCAGTAATGGTTAGCAACCTAATTCATCATTAATCTTAATGCACTTTTCATGCTTGAGATAAGAGACTTTCTCAACTAAACTCGTCTCAGAGCTTGAAGAAAAAGAATGAAGAGAAAAAAGAATGAAGGAATATGAAAAAAAATTTTAAAAATAATTGATGACTTAAGTGAAACAAAATTTGGAGAGATTAAACAAAATATTTTGAAAATACAATAATAACCTTTTAAATAGCTTTGTATTCCACGTTGAAATTTCATTCAAAATTTTGAATTTTATCTTTCAAACTCAATTAATATTAAACAATTAAAGCTATTATTGTTAGAATCATCCCGACTTATCAGTATTAATACGATTATGTATCTCCCACATTATGATTTTTGGGCTAATAAGCATTGTATGTGCTATAATGACAGCTCATAAGTGTTTGTTTTTTTTTTGCAATTAGACAATATTATGCATATGGGTTAGAACACCTTATTGTATTCTTCGTTAATTTTATTTTTTGTTTATAGAAAAAATTATGAGGTGTTCTATTAATCCCAAAAATATTAATACGAGGTATCTTATTATGCTAAAAAAGGTTTATTAGTCTTAATATGATTATGTTTAAAGTGACCTATTAGTTTCAAAGAGTCTTATTAGTCTTAATATAATTATGTACGAGATGATCTGTTGGCCAAAAAGAAACCTTGATATTTGTCAACTTTAATACTATCATGTACAAGGTGTCCTGTCGACCTTAAAGAGACTTATTAGTCTTGATACGATTATGTATGATGAGAAGACCTATCAACTCGATGAGACTTATCAATCTTAACACAATGTGACCTCAATGAGACTTATTAGCCCTGATATGATTATGCACAAGGTAGCCTATTAAATAAGCTTATTGACCTTAACACCATTATACATATAAGCTTACTGGCCTTAACACCATTATACACAAGGTGGCTTATCATCATTATAACATAATTGTAGATGAGGTGATGTATTAGACATAAAATAACTTATGAACTTTAATATAAATATATACGAGATGAAGTGACTTATTAATCTTAAAGTGATATTGATTTTAATATCACTTCTCAATATGTTATTAGCTTAAATATTTCGATTTAACTATGGTAATATATTTTATTACTTTATTTTATTAACATCAATAGCTTAAATATTTCGATTTAACTAAGTTAATATATTTTAATACTCTATTTCATTAGCATTAATATAGTACATGTCTTATATTATAATAAAAAAACTAATATAAAAATCTTTATTTTTTTCAAAAATCATTTGTAATTACATTTAAAGTTTTAGTTATCAAACCTAACACCTATTTCTATGTTACATGTGTGTAAGTCAAATAATTTTTCATGATTTGAATAGTTTACACAAACATAGGTTATAAAGTAATCAAAACTTCATAATTATCAAGTGTCTTGAACTCCAAGATACGTGTCATCAACCATATAATTTCATTAAACTTTATTTTATTTTCTAAACACAATAAATGACTAATGAAGGAATCATTCACATTTAGAGACACTCGAATATAACATTCACTGGCTAAAAGGAAGAAACGAATATTTTAACATAATAAAGAATAAAAATAATTTAAATGTCTAAAAAAGAAAATACATGTTTCAAAAGGACGAGATCGATTAAAATTACTCATTATGCAGTCAGCAGCGTATCAACAGTAATATAACTTGCCCATCTGCTCCCTGGTCTAGTGGTTTGGTAATGGGAATTGGTTTCAAGTTCACATCCTTCCCTCACCTAACCGGCAGTAATATTAACCTTAACTATAATGCTTTTAGCAACACTAGAGATTAAAGTAACGGCGAGTTAACGTTTGAAAGAATAATATAGCAAGATAAGCACAAGTAAATGCTCCGTCAATGGTTAAAAACGACCAAACATTCAAACTAGGCGATGTCTAATCACTCTCCGTTCTTCATCCAATACAAAATTGGCCCTTGAAAACTGGCTGCTATTGAAGAATGGTTTCAGATCGTATATGTCATGCTCTTGAGCCTGCACGATGTCAAATAAACTTTAGTCAATTCATTGATTATCTCCCTTGGTAACAAACTTGAAGGGACAAATGTTCTTTACCTTGTTGCACAGATCATCTACTTTAACATCTACATAAGTTAGCCCTGAAGTAGACCCAGTGACAATTTCTTCGAAATGCAGAGCATTCTTTACAAGCTCGCGGAGAATATAAAGAAGCAGTTCATTATAGTCCTTCTTGAAAGTCATGTACTTTCTAAAGCTCTGGGGAACAACAAACACAATGTCTTAGGGAACGGTTCAAGGTCATATTTGTCCAGTATAAATTCCACTAATTGTAAAGTGAAACATAATTGCAAAATGGTAGTGGTACGAATATAAAAGAAAAGGCCAAAAGTAAAAATCATTTGTAGCAAAATATGATGCCACGGAATATCAAGATTCAGCAGAATTCCAAAGCATATTCAGAATATTCTTTAATACCTTTTGAAGAGCCTTCTGAACCCCAAACTTTTGTGTTGAAATGAATGATTCAAGTAGAACGCGAATTGCCATGTCCACGTCCTCTTGTGTAACATGTTGTCTGAGATGCATTCTCGCATGAGCTTCAGACATCCTTATCATGGATTCAATGTGCCTTACAGCAATAGGGACTCCTTGTCCGTGCTATACAAGAAAACAAGAGAAGCACGTCAATGAATCCAATACAAACAATAACTACAATCTAGTTTGGGAAAAAAGTTAAGACAGGGTATTACTGAAGATTCCCTCCGCAATTCAGCATAGACATGAGACAGTTTATCCATATCGGCATCTTGTAACCTTGGAAAAATATTCAACTTCGCATATGTGATGTACTTCTTCAGTAGATCTTGAGGAAGTATCTGCAAGAAAACCAAAACTTTCAAAAGTCAAGACATAGAAGTCATAGTCTAAGTTTAGACTTAAAAGATCACTAAACACAGCAGGTTCTTGGTAAAGACCTCTGGATCAGCTGGCACAGCAGATCCATGGACATCTTGGGACTCACTAAAGGACTTATCATCTTGGTTAGCACCCTTGGGTTGTGACTTGAAGTGACTGTCAACGACAAACGTTGCGAGCATTTCATCAGTGACGGGATCAACAACATCCTGTAAAACAAAGAACGTCCTCAATAAATATGTTCAAACGAGATGGTAGACAAAGAAGCGGTGAATTTAAATATAACCTTCACAACGCAGAGGACATCAAAACGAGAAATAATAGGATCTGTCAATTCAACATTCTGAGAGAATGTTTTTGAGGAATCATATCTGCAAGTGAGAAAAGCTATACTTAATACTAAGTTTAGATACTTGAAAAATGGAAAAAACAACGCAATATTCGTAGTACATCCAATATCTTTCAATCTGTATGAAATAGAAGTTGAAACCTTAGCTGGACACTGATGAACAGTACCAACTTGGAGACAGATAGAAGCAACCTTAAAATATTTTCTTACCTTCCTCCAACAGGATTTGCGGCAGCAATTACAGAACAGCGTGCCTGAAGAGATGTAACAATTCCAGCTTTTGATATGCTTATACTCTGCTGCTCCATGGCTTCGTGGATACTCACCCTGGTGACAAATACATAACTTATTAGGTCAAGAACAGTTCGTGAGGGTGCAGATTAATAATGTAATTAAAAAAGTTCAAGCAATTTTAAATACTATTTCCTAACCTATCTTGGTCATTCATCTTGTCAAACTCGTCAATAAGACAAATTCCTCTGTCGGCTAGAACAAGGGCTCCTCCTTCAAGAGTCCACTCTCGTGTGACTGGATCCCTGTGAACAGCAGCTGTGAGACCCACGGCAGAAGCCCCTTTGCCAGTAGTATATACAGCTCTTTGTCCAGTTTTTTCAACGTACCTTGCAGTATATTTTGAAATGTTAATTCATTGATCACAGTTACTAGTAGAAAGACATCAACAAAATAAATTGAAAAATTATACTTGAGAAACTGAGACTTCGCTGTTCCTGGATCACCAAGAAGAAGAACATTTATGTCTCCTCGCAGCCGATGCTTTCCTTCAACATTTTTTTCTTGGCCTCCAAACATAGCTAAAGCGATTGCAGTTTTTATGTCATCGTGACCATAGATTGATGGAGCAATAGACTTAATAATCTGAAATTCAATCAAGCGATAACACATTATGGAACAACATTCCAATTGAAAAGAAGCACCAATAAAAATTGTCAGGTACATACCCTTTCTCCGATTCGAGGATCTTTGGCCAAATTTTCAATCTCTGCTATGTCTTCCTGTGTAAGTTTGTAAGCAGAGAACAGGTCTTGCTTTTTCGTAACATAATTTGCCTCAACAACAGTGGCAAACACTGGGAACCCATTTTTTGTGTTTAGGGATAAGTCAAAATTGTTGGTATAAACACCAGTGACCTCCTGAAAAAACAGGGCATAAAAATATAAGAATCATCCTGTAACAACCAAGACCAAGAAAAGTAATGAGTCTAGGTAAAAGATTATACAATCTCTTCGCCAGGGCGAGCGCAGTCAATAAGATCATTCAATAATATCACTTCCTTGTATCTCGGAAGTCGACCTGCGGGAACTATTCCTGGACTTTCTTGGAGGGTAAGCTTCTGAAAATTCCTATAAATTGTCTACAACAAGCACAGAAAGGAAAATGAGCTTATTTTCCTTTTGTCTTCAAATTTAATGAGTATGAACTTATTTTGGAACATGTCAATGTAAAATTCTTAACTAATCATTTAGCTTAGTCGAAATGAATATTAGTATTCCGCAGGATATGTGCACCCAAAGATTTAATTTAGAAATCCTCACACTAAAATCCTTTTTCTAATTTGGATACAGAAAGTTTGTACCTGTTCAATATTGACAGTGAATGGTCCTTTTGATTGGCACTCAGGACAGGATCCAACTTTTACCTCTGAATAGGAATTCTGGAAAAAGGGTCCCAAAATTGCCCCACATTTGTTACAGTCATACTTCACCTGCTGCAACTGCGGGAAAACTCCAGACCGCCTAGTTACTACTCCCCCAATTCGGATCATTGTATTCAAGTGGATTTGCCTGTTCCAGCAACAAAGCCAGTTTTAAGTTCTTTTGGTCCATAAAAAAATGAGAACGAAGTAACACAGCAGTTTGTTTTCAATGCTACCTTATATTTCGAATCTGATCATAAACTGGCAAGTTGGTAATGCGTACATAAATCTTTTGGTGTATATTTCTGTAGTTTGGATGTAATTCAAAGACAACGCTTTTGGTTACATCTTCCATTACTTCTAATACAGACTGAGGCGCATCAGCCAGCCAAATGGCGATGTTGGGATGAACATAGATAAATTGTTTGTAATCTATCTCCAAACTGCACTTACTAGCTGAATAACAGACACAATGACCAAGTTAACGTAAAAAAGACATTGCTCGCTAACGCAAGTATAAGACATGAACACTGTAGAAAATATATTACCTGACACCATCTCATTTATCAGCCACACATATTCCTTGTCCCGGTGTTCATTTTTCGGATTCACATACGTAAGTAAGAAGTCCTTGAATTTCCTGGCTATAAAGCGTCGCACTTCATCTCTTGTAACCCACTCCCTAAGTGTTCCTTGAACATGATACATCTCATACCCATCATCAAAGTCATCCTACAATCCATGTACCCATGTTAATTGAAATAGAACCAATGGTGTGAAATTCTAGAATATTTATCAAAGTAGACAGTACATCATCTCTATCATCTTCGGTTTGATCAGTCATAGGAACATCATCTCTTGAGTGACCTCGTGACCTTCCAGGTGAACTTTGCAAATCATCATCACTAGGTAAAGAAGCTCTGAAATCAGCTCGAGCCCTTTTAGAAGGCCTGTGACTATCGTCATCTGTATCTGCAATAGAAATTCCACCAATCAACACCGTATATTTTTCCACAGCTAACAATAATAGTTTACAAGGCTTATAGCTAATGGGCCATTTTAGTTCCTCAATTTATAAAGTTTGTGCAATAGACCAATAATAAAAGGAATTTCACCTGTTGATGAAGACATATTCCAAGTCCTGCTCATATAAACAAATATTCATGTCACGAGTACTACAACAAATTTTCTTGATATACAAAAAATAGTGTGCTTTTCTCCCTACGGCCTGATGAAAATGTGTCTCGGGGAACACCTGATTGTTTCAAACTATTTTTTCAGTACAAGGAATTGTTTTAGCCCCATTTATAACAATCTAACTCAAGTTCAATCCAGAGAATCAATTTGGGACCCTTCAACTCATTGATGTATAGCACAAAACAATTTGCATCCATTTACAGACAATTTACCTTGGTCGTGGAGAAGCTGGGGAAGCTTGCTGCGATTGCCAATGCGCCCCTCACGTGCGTCGATTTCCATCTCCGCGGCTCTTCGATCCTCCATGATCTGATCAAAGTCTCTGTCATCTTCCAAGGAGTCATCCAGCCCGAACGATTCGAACTGGTCAGCCTCATCCATCCTCCGATAGTCACTGTTCAGTCACCCAAGAGCGAAAAGTTGTAAGTACGAAAATGATTAGGGTTGCAGGAGAAGGAAAAAAGAAATACTGACTCCATGAAATTGTCGTTGAAAAGATCCTCTCCATCTTCCTCTTCCTCGGGTTGCTCCTCGACATCGTCTCGTACGATGTCGGGGTCAACGGAAGCCTCGTCGTCCTCGGAGGCACGGCTGGTGTGGGTGTGAGGAATCTGGTCGGTGTTGAAACCAACGGATGGAGATGTCGGCGATTCGGGATCCGGCGACGAAGGGTTTCCTGGTTCCATGTTTCTTTCTCTCACTCTAAACACTTGTTGATTCTTCTTCTCATCTTCTTTATTCAAGGGTTGCAAACCGCTCTTTTGTGGGGTCCCTCCGTTTGGCGGGAAAAGTTTGGCGCCAATTCTCTCACTTGTTGGGCTGAGCTGTCATTAAGCCCATTATTATGGGTCGCATTTGGATCTGCAGGCTACAGCTTAGGGTGCTTCTTCTTGCACCTCCGTACTTTTCTTTCCGCACCTATATAATTCGAAAAATATTAAAATATTCTTTTAAAATTTGTATTTTTATTATAAAATTTAAAATAAAAAATTATTTTTCAGATTGGATAATCTAAAATAAAAAAATTGTATTCAAATATTTTCCGCACCAATGTAATTCAAAATACAATATTTTATATTTCAAATTCTGTAAATTATTTATATTTCAAATTATATAATTTAAAATATAATTTTTTATATTTTAGAATACAAAAAATTGTATGTTAAATTATACAAAATACAATTAAAAAAAAATACTACTGAGAAGATAAAAAAAATAATATTTCTACTTGTACAAAGGTGGAAGAAGAAAGTCTAGGACAAAGGAAGAAGCACCCAAAAGGTTATATTTGTGGCTATACGATTCACTGGCCCATCAAGTGTGAGTATATATTTTAACTTAAAAATATTTTACTCATATATATATATATATATATATATATATATATATATACTAACATTGTTATTAGCCTTATTAGTCTGAGAAATATAAAGATTAATAGTGATAAATATTTTATTATTTTTATATATGGATTGAAAATGTTATCTTCCTCTGCTAATCACCTCGATATAATTTTGCATTTATTGTCCAGTTCTTACAAAAATGTGAAGTAAATACTTAAAAAAATGTGAAGTAAATACTCCAAAAAAAACATGTCGAAGTTAAAAAAAGTATTTTCGGATAACCATTTTGAAAAATATAAAATATTTAAAATTAAATTAATTACAATAATGTCAAAATATTTGTATGTTCACATGTTTTAAAGAACTCATCAATAAGTTGTCAAATAAATCTAAACTAATGTAAAACTTATCAATATAATTTACATGATATTCAATAGGTTCAAGCGTGAAATAAGCTGTTAAAAACATTAAATAATATAATAGTGTGTAGTTAAAATCATGAAAATTGATGCTACTTTTATATTTAAAATATTTAGTATATGTTTATGTATATTACTGTATTGGCAAAATGATTAATTCCTTAGTAACTTAATTTTTCGTTAGTTTTAGGAATTGATTAAAGATTGATATAATTAATAATACAAGGAAATCAACAAAAATGTATAGTTCAAACTAGATAATTTTTTATTTGAGGAATCTAAAAATTGGTTACGATATTAACCTAATATTTAAGGAACAAAAAATCTTGACTGTGAATAAGGAAACAAAATTAACATAACCAGCTTATGAAAATAACCTTCACTGCGAGATAGAGGAACTGATTTTGAATGCTCTGATTGAGAAATCTATTATTGTTTCAAGTCTTTATTGTTAAAACATTTTAGACATTCACCATGAGACCTGAAGAAAGTTTGTTATAAAAAATAAAAATATTAATAGTAATAAATATTTGATTATGTTTAAGTAAAGCTTACCCACAAAGAACATGATGTGGAGTTAAAAATAAAGCATTTATTAAACATTTAAGAAAATATAAAGCATTTAAAATTAAATAAATTACAATAATGTTAAAATATTTGCATTTTCATATGTCCGTAAAAATATATTAATAACTTGTCAAATAAATTTAAATTCGTATAAAATTATCCTTAAAAGCTTCCAATAGGTTCAAACATATAATATACTATTAAAAAGTATTAAATAATATAATAGTGTGCACTTGAAAGCGATAAAAGATCACTCTATTCATATATTTAAAATAATTTAGTTTATGTTTATGTATATTACAAATGTAAATTATTTTTATACAAATATAAATAAAATTTACCCAGTTATCTTATCATCAGGCATAATAAGATGTTTAAAATTTCTGTGTAAATTTCATAACGATAATAAAGTTAAAATTTCTCATTGTCTTAGCTTACGCCAAAAAAAGGCGCTAACACTTATATATATATATATAGAGAGAGATTTGTTAACTTCAATTTTTGCAAATTGGATTGAACTTCCAGAAATTGAATTCCACTCCCGCCAATGAAAGAATCTCAAACGACTTACAAAACCTATTCTCGCTTATCGGAGAAGCGGAATCGCGGATCGAAGGATCTCCCAAATTTCAAGAAGGCAGAAACACAATTAGCAAAACCTTCGCACTTTTTGTCAGTTTTGCTTTCTTCACATTCAATTTTTCATGGTTTTTTTTTTCATCTTTGGAAGATTGCGAACAAGTGCTTGAATGCAGCATTAACTTCCATTTCTGAAGCTCCTGTGGATTCCTCTCCAGTCTCCGAAATATCATATGCTAATACCAGAGAAGATGTTGATGTGAGCTTGAATTTGAATTAATCATTCCGATTTCTAACGTCACAGCCATGCACATTTTCTGTTTCATTCAGCTCATCTCGTTTTATTCAGGATAGAGATATATAGGATCAGTGCAGAATGTCAAAATGCATAGTGATTTCGAGAATCACATTGGTCATAAATCTAATTCTAGCTACGAGTAATTTCTATGTGTTGTTCATCGTTGCTTATTCCGGAAAACTCTTAGATTTAACTAGTAGCAGAGATTAGATCAATAATTTATTATTTAAAGCTAGCACATGCCTAGTGTTTCTTGATTCTGGCGCAAATTGCTCAGCAATTAAGGTTTATTTATTTCAATTATGTACTGTTTGGATTCCGAGAAAATAAACTGAAAAGAAAGAGTGTTATGGAAACGTAACTGATTCAAACGATTTTATTTATTAACTTCAGATCTCGTTGGTGGAAGAAGGTCTGCCGGAAACCTTGCTTCTATCTGAAAAGATCATTAAGGAATTAGGAATTGATGCCATTAAAAGTTTGGATGCCTATGAATTGGACAGTGCCATGTCCTCTTCTACTGAGTCAGAGATTGCTGCTGTTGATCTCAGAAATGCAAAACCAAAGGTATTGAAATCACACAATGATGCACATAAGAGGCTTGTGGATGAAATAACCAAGTACGTCATAGAAGATCTTTATGCAAACACTGTGTCAGAGGACTTGGATCGGTCTTGCCGAGTACTGTCTGCCAAAAATCGAATGGTGTTTCTATGTTTCTGCATTTGGCTTATCGGAGTATTGGCTATATTTTTATCCCCTTCTGATATTCATTGTCATTATTACAAAGGACAATTGCCAACTTGAACTATTAATTTCACTTTGGTTGACATGCATTTAGACTGCGGAAAAATACTACAGATACTCTGTTACGTGCTTTTGTATGTATATATCTTGAAAGTGACGTTCCTAGACAATGTGATGTCCTTCTTACACTTGATTACGTGTGTAGTTTCTTAGGAGTTGATATACATGTATACATATTTGAATATTGCGTTCTATTACTGCTTTAGTAGGTTATTATACCTGATACCTCATTTCGTGTGGTTCGAATATTGTAATGTTAAGTGTGCATATGTGCATCTTTTGTGGCGTATACAAGGGCAGATTTCTTGGAGTTAATACTCACAGATTATATCAACTTTCCTACCAATTGCCATTGCTATTGCCATCAATTGTCATAGATTCTGGCGGTAAGCTTCAAAAGTTTTGTTAGTCTAGTTAGTTTGTGTAGGCTTTCCTCGCTTGTGCTGTATGCAATTTGTATTGGAAGAAAGTTTTGTAGCATTATGTCAGATACGTGGCTTGAACAGTGAGACAGAAGCAAGGTGACTGATGGTTGAATTGGTTGCAAGAGGTGAAGTTTGATTAGAACTCTGCGGATACTCGTTTGGCTGGCGTCCAGGTTGCAACTTTTGGGTGTCTGTTGATGAAGTTGAGTTTAGATTCTCCGTGGCAGCCAGGTGTGGTTTATGGATGTAATATTATAGAAGGGAAGTTAAAATTTGGTTCAGAGATGAAATTTAATTTCTTTATTTAAAAATAAAATAAATAAAAATTATAATTTAAATTTTTAAAAAGTAATTAATTAGAAAAGTAATTTAAAAAATATTTATTTAGAAAAATAATTATTTATCAAAACATATATTTTAAGCAATAATTATTTAGAAATATATGAAATGAAAAAGCGGAAAGAAAGAATTTTAAAAAATAATGAAAAGGGATTTATATGATTTAAATTATTAATTTGTGAATAATAAATATAATAATTATTTTCGTAAATAGTTATTGAAAGAAAAATAATAATTTATAAAAATAATTTTTATGAAGAATACTCTTCCTTGTTCTTTTATCTCCTCTTGTTACATCATACTTATTTTAATAATTATGTGTATGATTAAAAATAAATTCTAAATTTATATAAATTAAAAATTATTTTAGAATATTATTTTAACATAGAATTTTTTTTTTTACATTTTAACATTTACATTTCCTTAATCTGCAATTTATTTATGAATAAATAGCTTAATATTATATTTTTTAATTCGATACAAAACTAAATAATCACTTCTCTAAATATTTAATTTCCTAACAATTTATTTATTTTATATTTTTTCAATTAATTCGTTCTTAAAATATTTAATTTTGTTAAATAATTATTTTTCATATAATTAATTTTCTAAATTATTAATTTTTAATACATTAATTATTCTAAAATATTATTTCTTATTATAATTACCTTTTGAAAATTTTAAATTTTAAAATATACATTTTTCTACAATTTTATTCGAAATATTTATTTTTAAGGTAATCTTTTTTATTTTTATTTTAAAATTTTAAAATTCTCACTCCTTTATTTTTAAATAAAAAATAAAACATTGAAAAAACTGACTTAGAATTTAATTATCTACAGATGAAGTTGTGATTGATATTCACTCAATCACGGTTAGAATCCGGTTTTATAAGAATCAAATTCTGAAGTGTTACACTAAATCATGTTATTTGAATAATTATTTGACTGAATACTCTACTATTTTAGGAAAAAAAATTGTAGTTTATGTTATGGACTTTTGTACCTATTGTGTTAAATAAAAAATAATTTATCATATGAAAAATAAGAATATCATATCATTAGTGTTGGAATATGAATGTGTTGTAGAAAATAAAATATTTATCTAATCATCCTTCACCACCTATAACAGTATTAAAAAAAAAACTATTTACTGAATAATTTGCACAGAATAATCTCCCATCTATAACATAGGAGGAAGACTCGAGATCTTATCAGGCCACAAATATGAAAAGTTATATTTCGCTCTGTAACTTTGCTACAGTTTATTTGGAACCTCGACTAAAGAATATTGTTTATGCATTAATTGAAAAATAAGGAAGATGCCTTTTTTTTTTAAAATACAACTACAGAAAAAAAAACAAATACAAATCACAGTAATATTTGATCGACCAAATTATATATATATATATATATATATATATATATATATATATATATATATATATATTTCCATCCACTCCACATGTTTAAAATGAAGTAGAATAAAATTCTTCTTGACTGTGGTAGCTTGAAAAATAAAAAACAGTAATTATTGGCGTTAATATTTTATAAATATTATAATGTGTCCTTCTATTTTAAAAAGAAATATATTTATGTATTTTCAACAGATTTTTTCTATAACTTCATACTTTTATCTTTTAGTAGGGGTTATAAATGAACTTTAATATTCTTATGTCTTCTCGTAATAGTCAAATATAATGTAATTTTTCATACTTTTGTCTATGCACAGTGAAGTGGGATGACTACTTTTTCCAGGCAATGTGTAAATGGTTTTATTTTTACATTATTTTGATAAATTGTGTTTTAATTTAACTCACTTTTGTGCAACGGCCTATGATACGGGGTGGTGGTTTGGACCGTGGCTTAAAAAAAGTGACTTTCCAAACTTAGTAGTGTTTTTTTGTTTTGTATTCTGACTCCATTTTAGAGTCAATTGGCATGGTACCGTACTTACATACCTTAATTTATTATTTATTTTATTGCATGTGCATTTAAGCAATGGGTGAGTTTGTTTTGGCCTGTGACATTCCAGGGAACTGAAACTGAAATCAGTGTTTCCTTTTTATGTTCTTGTTAGAAATATCTTTCTTTAGTTGTTTTGGGTCAACTAAATCATGTTTCTTAATACACCATTACTCTCTGTTTGGGCCCAGAAAAGTTGGTCCATTTTTGACGTACAAGGACAGCTTTCAGCCATGGATCCAGTGGACAAGCTTTTATTGGTGTCCATCTGTGCTGTCATTCAACATATTCTAACTGGGCGAAACTAACTGCACGTCTTCCAGGTGGCTTCCATGACACGTCAGCTTCTTGGAACACCATTGCCAGCTAAGTACATGTTCCTTGTTATATATGCTTCTTCCTCCCTTCTGGAACTTGGTTCTGGCTCATCCTTAAGCATATTCATTTTATTTCTTGTGTTCTTGTCATCATTACATCAGTTGCTAATGTTGCCGCCTTAATACCAAACAACAAATTAAAACACGTCATATTAAAGTCAACTTCATATTCTATTTAGCAAAAATTTTCCAAACAATGAATCCGCATCACCAAACAATGTCAAACAGCTATACAAAAAATAATGATCGAAAATAGATTTCATCATGGTAAAAGTAAACGATCACAAATATAATTTTTGTTTCATTGCGAATGTAGCCGTGAATAATTTGTAATTAATCTTGGACTACCCTCCACTAATTATTTTGTTGTTGTTTTTTCTATTATCCTTGTCCTTTGGTGGTCTCTGTCTTATTGTGTCTCACAAGTGAGGCAACCTCGCTGGCACATCATAATGCCTTGTGGTGATTTAGGTTTTCAAAATATAGTTACTCTACATTATCCCCTGCTTGCTGTGGTCACACACATGCCACCATGATTTTAGCAAGAATGAGGACCAGTATGCTTATGATTGCCTTGCCATTAATATAAACACAAACTACTTTTGAATGTTCACCCTTCACTAAGCATTGGCAATTTTATCTAGTGTGTTGTGTAGCTTTGTCTTTGGGTATCCCTCGAGTCCCGAGCCATCATCCAATGAAGTGGGGACAAAGCAAAGGGCCCTCAAATTTGCAAGAATTATGATATCAAAGAAGAGAGAATAGGAACATGTTGAGGCCTGCTCGAAATAAGAAAATAAAATGGGGCAAACATGATGTTGGGTACGAGCAGCTAAATATGAATGATTGAGAATTAAATTGTAAAATAAGTATAAAAATTTGTCCACACACAATGTGAGAAAAGAATAAAAATCCAAAACCTCTGGCAACAAAAAACAAAAGAATTTGGGGATGGAAAAGTGGGAGAGAAACACCACACCACATGATGTATCCCTCTTTTGTTTATTGTTAATGTTATAATGGATGACCACACTCACACCCAACAATGATTGCACGGAATGAAAAGAGATAGTTGCTCAATGGAAAGCCAGCATCATGCACCCATCCAATGCGGATCCAGTTGCCCAATGCTCACCTATCATGCATTCCATCTCTCCTCCAATGTGCCAAACAATACTTTGCTTAACTTCTCCATATCAATTTCTTTCAACACCAATAACTGAGGACCTTTAGTATTTACATTTTCAAAGTTACATTAAACCATAACTAAACTTGTTAAGTAATATGATGTACTGTAGTTTTTATCCAAAAAAGTCTTCCAACCCTTGTTACAATCCATTTGCCCCTTTTTATATGCATGTCTCACTGTTGTGCATAAAGTGTCTCAATGGACCACCTTTGCCATCTCTAAGAAGGGTCCTTTCGCTCTCAACCTCGCTGGATTTTTCTACTATTATCTTCAACTATGAGATAGACATCCTAGAGATTAGATGGCATGAGCTTTTATCCCAAATATGTCAAAAATATTGCCATGCGCTCCAAAATCTATTTTCAGTGCCTTGTATCAAGCACCATTAGCCTTTGCCAACCAAAACATTGACCACAACTTTTATGTCTCAGCTTTTTTACTCACTTTTTTCTTTCTTAACTCAGTTATGCTCAACTTTATATTTTTAAAATTCTATTTTCAATTAAATCTGTACCTACTTTTGTCAATAGACATAATCCTACATATACATTTGATGAAGAGAATATATACATATTTTTATTTAGAAGCCTTTCATCCTTTTTGGTAGGTTCTTTTGTTATAGCTCTATTATTAAAAATTTTCATTAAAGTTAAATATAAAGTTATGTAATTAAAACATCACTAAACAAATGTAGACACAGTAAAAGAAATGTTTACTAAAAGAAGAGAAAGTTATATGAAAAAACAATAAAAGTATATTTTTATAATTGTAAAGAAAAACAAATAAAGTACTTGCATTAAAATTGCCTATTAAACTGTAAGAACTTGAGATATTACAAAAAAACAAAAAAAATATTTACAAAATACAAATATGATGTATACTACTAGTAGTACAAAATATAAAAACCAATATTATTTTAAACAGAGAAACGTCACCAGTTTACAAATACGATAGCAACATATGCCTTTTTTTAAGTTTGATTTGGGAAAAAAACTAGGCTTTACAGGCTGGCTGGGCTGGAATTCAGACAAGTGCCGAAAGTTAAACCCAGTCCAGTATGCAAAAGCGGCCCAACATAAATAAAACACAATTTTTTTTATTTTTAAAATAAAATAAAAAAACGCGTGGTTTGGCAGTCTCTCTCCATCGCGATTGTGATCCCTTTATATCTCTACTCCACCGTCCCTCTCTCCCTTCAACTCAAGGGAACAACACTCTAACGGAACACCTCACCCACCCACCCCGTTCCGTTCCGTTCTCTTTTTTTCCCGTTCATGTACTTCTCAACCTTTCTCCTCCACCAATCCCTCACACTCTGTAATTCTGTTTCAACATTCTGATCTCTTTCTGTGAGAGAACCGTTAACATTCTTCGGATGGCATCATCATCGACAGCACCAGCATCATCAATGATCACAAACCCGACAACAGCGAGCACGGAGCGGTCACGTGACTTGAAGAGAAGAAAGAAGAAGAAAGCACAGGAACGAGAGGACGAGAAGCAGCCCAAGTGGAAATCCCAAGCCCAGCAACAAATCTACTCCTCCAAGCTGCGCCAAGCCTTAGCCAGAGTCAACCTCGGCTCCGCGCCGCCAAAAGGCAAAGCCGTGCGCGAAGCCGCCGACAGAGTCCTAGCCGTGACGGCCAAGGGGAGGACGCGCTGGAGCCAAGCCATCCTCACCAACCGGCTCAAGCTCAAGTTCACCAAACACAAGAGACAGAGAGTGGCAACGACGCCCCCTAGCCGGTCAAAGAAAGCTCGCGTCAGCGTTCACCGGCTGAAGGGGAAGAGTGGAGCGAGTGTGCAGAGGAAAGTGAGGTTCCTGGGACGGTTGGTTCCCGGTTGCCGAAAAGAACCGTTACCAGTTGTTCTGGAAGAAGCCATCGATTACATACCCGCGCTTGAGATGCAGGTTCGAGCCATGAACGCTCTCTTTAACCTTCTCTCCGCCGCTTCTTCTTCTTCCTCTTCCTCTTCTTCTTCCTCATAATGTATGCCATCCCACGTGTCTGTCCATTTTTTAAAGTGTTACTATTATTTGCCTCCTTTTCTCTCTACTTGAGGTTAAGTACATATCTATCTATCTATATATCTACTTTTGTCCCATTTTAATCTCGGAGATTGTGAACATCGCCTTTTAACTATCACCAACCACATTTGCTTCTTGTAATCCAACGTTAGTTACAACATTTATGTGAATCTTGTTTGTTTCTGCCACCAAATGGATAAATCTAAACAGATTAATTTCGAATTTGCCGACTGAAACAATCTCCTACTGTTCTTTTCATCCACACATTCACCAATGAAAGACCAAAAATTAAAAAGAAAAAAAGTTTGGAGTTGAGAAACAAGAAAGTCACAGAATCCATTCTTTGCCCAAATTGTGGATATTAGTAACGGGATCCATGATTAAGCATGTGGTTTAACGGTGTGAAGCTTGCGAAAAATACCATTTTCTCCCTTAGGCGATGAACAGTAATGGTGTTAAGGTCTTATGGAAGGGATTTATGGTGTACGACGTGGGCAATAGAAACTACTCTTTTTCAATCTGAATTATATACAGTTCCTTTTATGTTTTGAAGTGAAGTTAGTAGTTGGTAATTTTGATAGATGCTATATTGGGTGCTTCGGTGGATACCGGACAACCATTCACATCACATGCATATTTGTTTGGGGTTACTATTGAATGGCAAAGCTTGCAATGTATTTTAACTCTCTCCTACTTTTGAAAGTCTTTCTATTTCATAATTTATTGGTCTTTATCTCGGCTGAGCATCCAGCAATAAGGCTTTATGATACTGTGGGGAAATTAAAGTGAATGTGTGAAGGAAATTGAATGGACTGAATGGCCAACTCCACTTCTCCAAACTTTTCACGAAAGCTCCAAAAAAACATGCTTATTGGACACAGCAGAATGGCCTAACATGCCATGTGACTTGTCGCCCACACCTTACACGACCCCACTAAGTTTAACACCATCTACTTCTTCTCTTCCCCTTCGTTCCAATAACAAGCCATGGATCTCATCAGAAAATAAAAGTTGGTGAGAAGGGGAAAAGAATTTGAATCTGGGCGAGGCGTGCGTATCTGACATGCTCAGCTTAAAGGGTCACATGCCCTTTTAGACGGGGCAATGGTCCATGAAGGACTGAATATGTCACTGTCTCTAAACTCGTACGGCAACATCTCCTCTCTCTTTGTGTGGCTGAGAGCCATTAAGACACACGAGTGCTCTTGTTTCATATCGTTTTCAGTGGAAGCGCTCACCACCCCACATCCCTTCTTAGAATCGTAAGATGGCTTGGTTGGGTTGATTTGTGTTGATTTGTAAGAGGACCACGCAAAAATGTTGAAAATTTTGCATGTCACTTTTTTCGGGTAGCATTCATTTTGAAATTTTCAAGTGAGGATGCCGGAATTTAATACCTCCCCATGTGGCTGTTGAATCCTGCTTTTCAGAATATGGAGGGTAATTCAACCGATGATTCTGAAAAATAGTAACACAGAGAGGAAGAAAACCAAAAGGATTCTTGAGAAAAACTAGATAGAAATGGAAATAGGTCTTTGTTGTGTGTCCACATCCAGCACTAATATAAAAGTATGACCATTTTCAAAGCGAACGGCAATGGTCACTCACTAATCAATCTGGCGTTTCCTTAATGAACTCGTGTCACCAACTTCCAACACAAATGTTATTATCACAGTGGAAACATATTCATGAAACAGAATGAATAAGTAATAACAGTGAAAAAAAGAAAAAGAAAAACGATTCCCTTTGTGTTGTCCTTTCCTTCTGCGCTTAGCTCTTCTTAGCTCTATCCGTTTTCTTCGGCCGAAGTGGAACAATTATTAATTCCCCCTTCTTTTTCTGTGAATCCTAAGGGTATTCCCTTGAAAGCTTTAATAATGTGATAGTGGTATTTTACAAGAACAGTAAAATAAAACAAGGGGTGCTTCCATTTATAATGCAAAAATCATAGCATTTTGAATCTTGTATATGTTTTTCTCACCCAAATAAATAAACCTAGATCGTTTAATTTTGATCCCATGACACCAAAGAAAAATATGTGCTAGTAAAGTTAATGGTCAAGCATTTGACATAAGATTGTTGACTACGATCAAACTCTTATATGCTACATGAACAGTGTTTTTATGCTGATCAAGATTTGAGATTATATTATGACGATAAACTTCATATCTCTTTAACAAGGATTAAACTATCACATTCTACTACTCAAATCAATGACTATTTAACTTGTATTTGTAAGAGTTTAAAATAAATTTTTATTTAAAGACACTGTTACTTTATCTTTATTTAACAACAAGATAACCTTACTTTCATTTAAAGTCTTATTCATAATTGTATATTATAGGTCCTACTCTCGAGCACACACTTAATTCAACACTTTTATTTGAGAAACCAAAATACCAACTCCCTGAATGTAGAGTGACCATCATTCAGAAGTAAGATTTCAAGCTGAGTTCGAAAATAGAACTGCACCTAAATAAATAGTTAATGATGATGGAATCTAAGAGTGATTCCTCAAAGAAAACTATATCATTTTTTTTTTTTCATTAGTAGTAGACATTACATACGAAGCTTACTGCTAATTTTTTTTTTTTAAATTAAGCGACAGTAAATATTTTAAAAAATTTAAGGAAATGAATATAATTTTTTTACATAATAACTTGTAAAAATAAAATGGAAAATTTATTCACTAGTCTTATTAAAATTGCATTTTAGGTTTAAATATTTTTTTCTATAATAAATATGGTTTCATTTAATTTTTTTAATACTTTTTGTTATTTTTTAGTATTTTTTTAATATGATCTATATAATTGAGATGTGATGTATACTTTAATTATGATGTATCAACAATCATTTTGAAAAGATATGTAACGTGACTTAATGGGAAATGTCAATATGTCATAAAGGTAATAACAATGTTATAGCTAAATTAATGCAATACCAACAGTTCTTTTAGATTGATAGAAGAGGAAAGAGGCACAAATTTGTTACAAAAGCTGTTGTCCTCAAAATTTAAGGAATACAATATAGTATTTACTTTCTATAAAAAAACAAAGAACAAAATTTTAATAATGTGTCTGTTAAATAATTTATTATGGTGTAACTCAAAAATATAATTATGTTATAGTTTATGTCATAAATATTTTATGAATAGCTAATGAATTAATTTTTTATTAATAAACCTTTAACTTATGAGTTCTAAGATAGTTAGATGTTTTATTGGATTATAATTGTTTAATAAATAACTGGTAATTAGTTGGTAAAATGATATAAAAATATAAGTACAGAATCCTTATTAGATAAATGAAAAATTTCATTTCTAGATAAAAATATATTACTATGTGATTATAATTTTAATTTTTTAAAATAATTAAGTTCTTATTAAATTTTTTAATACTTCTGTTTATTTTAACAAAATTATATGTTTCTTTTATTTTAACGTGTTATTTTATTTAAATTATTTTATACAATAAGTATTAATCAAATTAATTTTTTTATTTTTCATAAATTTATTTTTTATTTCTTAATTTAAACTAGTATTATACATATAATTGTGCAATGAAACATTTGTTACTTTAATTTATAATGTTATCTTTTAATTTAAACTGCATAAAAAGATTAAAAGTTGATTCAATAAATACTAAAAAGAGTTTAATAATTAATTGTATTTATAAAATTAAAATGCATAATAATAGATAAAACGAAATTGGATAATAAAGAAATATATTAAAATATAAGAAATAATAATGAAATAAAAATAAATAGATTATAAGTTCTAAGCTACAAGTTAACGAAATAGCTTATAATTTACTGTAACTTCTTAAAATAAATTATTTTAAATGTACTTATTAAATGTTTTATTTGCTGGAAAATTAGTAAATAAGGTAATAATTAGATAACGATAAGTATAAAAAATAAAAAATAAAAATAAAAGGTTACATGCACTTTATAGGCTTAACTAAATTTTACGTGGTTTGTAAATTTAAATGTTTTCAATTAAATATTTATTTTATTTTTTTATTAATTAAGTGTCGTGACTATTATTTTGTTTCGTAATATTATTTTCTTGTTTCAACTTATTAAAAAAATGTGTAGTTTAATTATTAATATAAGATAATATTGATAAAATAATATAGTTGTTAATGTAAAATTACAAGTAATTTTCTTGTTTTTATTTAAAATTTGTTGGATAATGAAATTGTTATATATTTTTAATGACTTCCACGTCATCATTTACAGCAATTAAGTGATCATCTTCACCACCAGTAACTTGGTGATTATTTAGTTACTTTTCTTTCCTTTTTGATTTTACAATAACGACTTCTTACAATAACTTTTCTAATTAACATAAACTAGTTATTGAATATAAAATATTTGATAAATTAATTAATAATTATTTGATAAATGTAAAATGACACAAAAGATATAAATATATAAATTTTGTTATATAAATAAAATTTATATTAATAAATAGCATTATATTATTGTATAATTATAATTTTAGATTTAATTTAAAATAATTTTTTATTAAAAAATCAATAATTTTATTGTTTTAAAGTGGTATATGTTTTTTTTAACATGTTATTTCATTTAAATAATTTTATCTAATCATGTAATAAATATTTATTACTTTAATAATTAATATTAATTTGTTTTTAATTTAAAATGAATAAAAAATAAAGAAATAATTCAACAAATACGGAATATAATACAATAATTATTATATCTATAAAATTGAAATAGACCAAACAACATTAATATAATAAATAAATACGTTAAAATATAAAAAATAGTAATAAAAAATAAATTAACAGAAGTAGCCTATAGTTTATTAAGTGTTCTAAAATAAACTATTTTAAATGTACTTAGAAAACATTTTATGTAAATCAAACAATTTTATAAGATAGCCTTATTAACTAGATTGTAGTATTGCTGAAGGTACTTTTAATACACATTTTATTTGTTTTTAACGAAATATATTAAAAAATACACAAAATTTGAAAAAACATAAGCTCATATCCACTTTCTAAAAAGGGGTGATTATAATTTATATTATATGATTATATTAAGATATAACTAAATATTTATACATTTATTTAGGTGAGATATATAATTAATTATCTCATAAATACTGTATTAATAATTTTTATATATTTTATTGTAATAATAATTAATAGTTACTAAACAGTCCTAAAAATAATAAATAAAATAATTTTATTAATAATAAATACTTTTTAAAATATTTATAATATAATTGAAGTGTTCCTGTTCCTTCATGTGATTTTTTACTGGACTGTCGTGCCCATTGGTAAAAACAAATAAGAGAAAAAATTGCTTTCTTAATAATTTGTATCTCCTTTTTTCATCTTGATCCTAATAAGAATTTGATTTAAATAATTTAACCTTTTATGAAATTCCTTTTTAAACTTCCTTGAAGTACGTAATTAATGTTAAATATCTTTGATATTTTTTCTTCAAATATTCATAAAGACCCTGTCTTAAATTTAGCTAACTCAGTTAAAAGATAAATAAAATATAATAAAAATGATTTTGGTGAAATATCAAATTGGAAAAATACCTAAACAATTTGAAATTGAAATCAAATTCTAACCTGTGTTTAACTGCTATATATTTGAATTGGAAGAATAATAGGTTTACATGTGATATGTTTTCTTTTTTGATTAACTAAGGATGGGACAAAGCAAATTGTTAAGCATAATAATGATAGTTGATGAAAGTCACTAATTAATGAAAGATGGTGGGGTCTTGAAAGCATAAAATTATTAATGGTGAGCATGTGACATATACCTGTGCCTCTAACCATTCACACTAATTTGCAATCAGTAGCTATCTGTTCTTGCTTTGTGGTCTCCCACCCAAGGATCCATCCAAAACATCTATAATGTTTCAGTTGATTCAACAGTTAACCAATTTGTTCATAATCTTTTTATGGTTTTTTATTACAATTTTTTTTTCATAATTTAATAAAATTATTAAAATCAGTTTTGGTGAATTTTTTAAATTATCAGAGTTTGTAATTACATTCTTTTAATTTATCTTTAAGTTACACTTGGGTCTATATTTTTTTGTTATTAATGGTTTCCTTATTAAAAGTTGTAAGTATGATATGTTTAAAACTTGATGAATGTGTGTAATATAAAAAATGATGAAAATATAATTTCTTTGGAATCATAGGTATTACGTGTATCTACATATCATCCTATTTTGAAAAATTATATAAACAAAGTGCATTTTAGTGACAGTCAATGCTTATTTTACAGTAAAAAAAATCAAATTTATAGTCTATTATTATTATTATTGAGAATGGTAAAAATTTTGTTATTTGTTTCCTTTGTTGTAAATAATTGATTATTACAAAATAATAATAATATATATACCTCCTAACATGCATATAAAAAAAAGAAAATAATCAGTAAAAAAAAGACATATTTAAAGAGTTTTCATCCGTTTTCTTATTCATAATGGTAGAATTTGTGTAAACATAGTATCAATAATTTATGTTAAATGAATCAAAGTACGTCACTATTTTCTTACTTCATTTATCTTTTTTCATGAAGAAAAACGTTAAAAATCAAAGGTGAATTATGCAATTTAAGGTAATTCCTGGATCAAATAATCTATTATATGTCTATTATCAATGTTTAAAATAAGTAATAGAAAAAATAATGTATAAAAGTAAAATTAGAGCAAAGGAAAAAAATATTTCTGTTGATCAAACTTCCGTATATAATATCAATAACAATAATTGAGAAATTAATTTTAAAAAAATAATCCAAAACAATATGAAAAAGAAATACAGAACTCTATTGTTATCATGGTTAAGATTGAAAAAAAAAAAAAAAAAAAAAAAAATATAAATGTCTCACATTCGAGTGGAACTGTTTAATAAAATGGCATTTCTACATACCAATAAAAAGTGACACAAAAACCATAAAAATCCAACTAACAAAATAATTTATAGAAATTTATACGATTTTAAATTTCAATATTTTATTTCAGTCTTTTAAAGTGTCAACAAAATACCACTCAATGGTGTTGTCCCTTAAAAAATCTTGACTACCTTAATTGAATACCATCATATTTTTAAAAAATATTTAAAAATCTGCATTTAACACTGTAGGACTTTTCTTATAAAAAGACTTTTATTTTATTTGAAATCCCAATTAAACACAAATGTTTGAATACTCTAAATTTTATGGTGAATATACAAATATTATTTCGTTAATATAGAAATCGAATACTACCACAAAAAAATATTTGATATAATTTATAACTATGCAACGACTGTCTTAAGAAAATCAAATATTACAATCCATATTTGACACTAAAGAACTTTATATTATATTATATTATATTTCTTTGAAATATATAGTATTACAAATTAAAATATTACTTTTGAATTTTAATATGCTTTATTTCATTACGTGTTGTAAGTATAACTTTAATATATACTAATAATTGCTTTTATATGATTAACAAATATTGTATGATTATATTAAGAAGAACAAAAAAAATACCTACGTAAAAAGCTTAATTGTCAGTACATTCTCTTCTCACAGTTAGAAGATAAAATTACATAAAAAGAACTGCAAAGTTTGTTTGTTAGTTTTTCTAAACTATTTTCTTTCCCAGGGTTAAAAAATACAGTGGCACTAAATATGATTATTTTTTCAAATATTTGAATATTGAGTTATCATATTGAGAGATTATTTTATTTCACTTCTAATTACTGTATATATGAAGTAAAAAAGAGTATGGTTGTGGCCTCTTATTTAACTATATTTGCGGAATCTCTTTGACAAAGATAAGCTAAAACGGCGTGAAAAAGTTGAATGAAAAAGGTTTCAGCATCAACCCTGAAGTTATAATATTTTTTTCTTTCTCTTAAATCAAAGTAATTCAAACACCAAAAAACGAATAAAAAATTATAGCTACTGTGTTCAGGATAAAGTTACCATAGCTTTGAGATATTTTCAGCTTCATGGTCACAAATGGAAAACAAGACAAGAAAGACACAATTCTTGAGCAATATACTAAAAAAATGTCATTGTCCCTCACATGATGAGCACTATATAGTGATATATTATATTGTGGTACTTTATTTGTGATTAGTGGAGAGATGAAGTAGATAGTGAGTCACGCATCCTTTTGTAGGGGTAGGATAAGACTTGTAACTTATTTGAAGATCATAATAGCCCCATTAATGCTTTTTTTAGAGGTTTTTTTGCACTAATTGATTGGCACCGTTTTTCAATCTTATCATTCATTCTAAGTAAATGACCAATTTCTACTTGTTTGGTTCGATTGAAAGCCATCATAATGGACCCAACTAATTGACCTCCCTCGATTGACATGCTCATAGCCTCATTGCAGTTTTCGCAATGTTCTATATTGTCCACAAAATTCTCACAATTTTCCCCCAAAGATTCTCCAACCATAGCCTTCTCTTCTTATCCTACCATTCCACCATTTTTCTGTTTTGGCTTCTTATAAAGAACTAGGTTGGTTTTGGAGGAGAACAATCATGAAATATCAATCATGCATAACCTTTGTCGCATCTCTCTATCTATTTTTACATATATAGTCAAAGGTTGGATGAACGAGAATTCATCTTTAAAAGTATTTTTTTCATTTTTACATAAAAATTCAATGTTTCAATTTATGATTTTATACTTACAAGCATATAACAGGATTAAGAAAATAAAATATATCTAAATTGTTTTTAGTTTCAATTTCTAAATGATACGAAACTATTGAATGTATAAAAATAAAATAAAATATTTCACTAAAAAAATCAAGTATGTAGAAAGAAATCCTTTAAATCTTCTATTTTGTAACACTTGATTTTTTTATCTTTCTCTCATATTTTTTAAATCAAATAGAATCACGTGAATCTCTATTCTCTATAAAATAATATATATGATAATATATGGACATGGAAACACAAACTACCAAATAATAATTCTCAAACAACACCTCCGACACAACTTAGTTATGATTAACTAACCATAATAAAAAAATTAAAATTACTTGTATAAACTTTACAGCGATCATAAAATAATTATTTTAAATTACATTAGTTAATTTTATACTAATTATTTTATAAATCATATTATTTGAAATTATATTAGTCCACAGTGTAAACTATTTTATATTATCAATGCATAGTCATCGAACTTTTTCTAATAAAATAGACCATTTCAATTATTTTAGTCTAAAACCACAATAAAAAAGAAAATAGATAAGTTTTGGTACAATGAAAATTAACAAAAGCAGTATAAAATATTAAAGGATCAGGATGATCGGTTTATACAAATTTAAGGACTGTATTAGGGTTTTCTCCAAACCCTAAACTTCATGCAACTGTGTTCTCAAACTAGGAAGTTGCACTGAATCAAACATCTTGTGAAGAAAGGTACTTTACATGGTGTACTTAATTAGGCATTGTAATTAATCATTTACGATCACAGCATCTAACCAAATCCAAGTACAGAAGCTAAGGCGATTCCTTGTGGACAAGTTAATGCTTTGAGCACAAGCTTTATAGATTCATCATCATTTTCAACAATATCATGAGGACACCAAACTAAAAACAAGGGAATATATAATCACATGTTTTGAGTTTGTGGCTTGAAGTGGAAATTCCTTCCACTTGAATACTCTTTATGAAAATGACACACAAATTAAAGAGATGAAAGAAAGAGTGACATAAAATGGAGAGTGGTTTACAGATTCCTTAGAATGGAAATGTAAGACATAAATTAGTAGTGAGCTAAGGTTGTTTTGACAGGTGAGAGACATCATGTGCAGTGCAGTTGGATTGAATGACATGACCAAAACAGTTGCTACTCTCATATATTCATTCTACTCAATCCTCCATTTTCATCTCCATGGACCCACACAACCTTTCTTCTTTTACTACACCTATGCTTGCCATCACCCACTACCCATTATATCAATGTTTGATTTCTTAGTGTATTGGGTGACTCACTTGGGACTTTCTTCATGTAACAATGACAAATTTACAATGCACCAAGTTTAAGAAGTTATCCATGGGCTTCTACTGTGTGTCCTGACTCCAATTTTGACTTAAAAAGGGGAGTTAAGTTCTGCACCTCCCATAATCTTAATGCCACCGCATATAATCTAAACATCTATTTTTATCCTTTTAAAATTAAATTCTGAATACAATCTAATTTCAAAAGATATATTCCACATTTTAGAATATATCTTATGTATTTCAGATCGTGCATCCTGAAATCCATCTTTTATAATCTGGATTCTACATTGATAGAGGAGGAAGAGAAGAATAGGTAATATAAATATAAGTGAGAGGTATTTTGGTCTTTTCACGTATACTATGATGTGCAATTTAACTTTATGGGGGTGCAGAATGCAGAACCCATTAAAAATATGCTTTTTATGTAAAATAGACAAATTCTTCCTTCACCTCCGTAACCTCTTCGTGCATTTTCATAAAAAAATTTAATTTCCAAAGTACTCATGCAGAAATGATCAAAATGACCTTTGGTTATTTGATTATATTTGCAAAACAAAATGACAACCGGAAGAAACTCATCTGGTTCGTAAACTCTAAATCACCAACGTCGCTGTTCGCCGTCGACAGCCATCCAATCAATAAATTAATTACTCTAATCAACAATACTATTGACAAATTGCTAATAAACATCAATAATTACTTACGTATTACTTGTTTGAAGCTTTAATTAAAAATTTAGGCAAAATTGACTGAGCCCTAAAGTAAAAAGGTGAACCAGACAAGGGAGGAAACGATTGGAGGGCAGTTTTGGTTTTGTAATTTTGCATTAAGAGTAAAATAATATTTCTATATGTGGTATGGGAATGGAGGAAGAGGGTTCGGAGGTGGAAAAAGAATTTGTCTGTAAAATATATCTTAGGCCCACTAAGACAACAGATATAGAGTGAGACCATTATGGATCTCAGTGGACCTTCACCCAATATAGTATTTCCAACCTCCGTTTGCTCTTTGCATTGTCATGGGCCTTTTTTATTTTTCTATATAGAAATTGGTTTTTGTAATATGATTATGTTGTAAAAATTATTTTTTGCAAAGTAGGACATTCATTTTTACATTGCAATTTTTTTATTGCATAAACTAGTTTCTATAATATATTAGAATATAATTAACTACATTATCAACTTTAATTTTTAAAAGATCCATGAGAAGCTGGAAGGTTGAAGGCGAGAGTGAAGAAAAATATTTTATGAATATAAAAGAATACCAAAGTAAAAATGTAAAGAATAATTGTTTCAAATTATAACATTCAATCTTCAGGGGCCACGTTTTCAAAAATATTATATCCAAAAATACTATTTGCACGTATATATTTGGTTGAATTGAGTAATTACATGAAAAATATATCTACAAATATTATAAGACGTTGTCATATTAAACTCTAAATTAATAAATTGTAAAAAATTATGGAAATGTAAATTGAAAAATGAAATTAATTGAGATTTTTAAAGAAAAATATTTGACTAAAAATGATAATACCATTATATATTTAGAGACTAAATTAATAATATTACTATATATTTAGAGACTAAAATAATAATAAAGAATTAAGTTTGAAAACTTATTTAGTACCCTAAAACTTATTTATTATTTTATAGTTTCGGGAAATAATATAAGACTTTTAAATTTTTTTAGAGACTAAGTAATCAATTGTTTATCATAGCAAAGTAACGATCTTTTACCTTGAAAGAAAAAATAAATAAATAACTACCATTGTAAAAAGTGTAAATAAAATTCTAAAAATTCATCTAAATTTCTAAGCATAATTACTTATTATCATTTGACTTTTAAAATATATGCTAATATTATCCATTAAGTAATTATTTTTGAATTTTATGCCAATATAATTAGTGTATTGTAATTATACATACATACACACACACATATATATATATATATATATATATATATATATATATAGTACACAAACTATATTTGTATTTTGTTTTTAATAACATTTTAAAAATATAAATTTTACAAATGGAAAATATTAATGTAAAAAATGGAAAAATATAAAGTAATAAAGCAAACAAAGAAAAATAAAGAAACTAAAATCAGATACTCTCAAGTAAATAAAACAAATCATATTATAGATTACGAATAAATTATAAGAGAATTTCATAAGTTACCATAGGTCGTTTTTTTATTGTATATATGATTATTTTTTATTATATGTAATTATTTGAGTTTAAAAAATAATTAATTAAAGAATAAAATATAAAAATTTGTATACATATAAAAAATACATGATAGGAAGAATTTGTTATTAATGTTACGGATAAAACTTTTCTATTTTTTACAATGTATAGTAAATAATAATTTTGATTATATTATTTTTATATAAGAAAAACATAAAAAATAATATATCTATTAAAATAAGTTTAAACAATGTAATAAAAAACGCCAACACACTAACTTGTTTTCGTTAGTTTTCATAATTAAAATCATAGTTTAGTCTATATATAAAATATTGTGAGGCGAAATGTTTTTCATTTTTTTTCCTAAAAGTGATAATATGTTTGATCAATTTTATTAGAAAAAAATAGAAGATTTATTTTTATTTTTTATGAAAGTTAAAATTAATTTATTATAAACTAGTTTATGAAAGCTTTATCGATATTTTAACTCTTTTTTAATCTTCTAACATAATTTATGAAAAAAATTATTTTCATTTTTCTGAATTTCTTTGCAGAGAGAAGTTTTTCCAACATACCAATCCTCAAAGTGTTTTACTTTACTTTGAAGGGGTAGATAGATGGCAGAGAAGGTGAGTGTTGAGACCAATCTTGGGATGAAAACAGAGAAAGACCCAAAACAAAGGAGCAAGTGTGATTGGACTCAATATAGGCATCATATTTTCAATCTTCTGATCTTGAGACGATCAACAACTGGACTGCAATGGCTGCTACTGTTGCTAACCCTCTTGCTTTTCTCCAGCAAAGGTTTCTTCTTTTCCAAAATAATCAATGTCCTATTCATTTTATATTTCTGCTTATTATGGAAATGCCAACTTCATTTCTTTGGCTTCAAAGGACTTTTAGATTCTCAAAAACTTATGTTTTTTAGTTTTATAAAGCTGCTTGACCTATGTTTTGTTTTCCTTTTCAGTTTTGGCATTGGATGAGTATAATAAGGCATCTTGCCTATGTGTGAGATTATCAAAATTAATGTGTCATCCTGTTTTTTAATGTGAATTTTATACTGCATCTGATGTGATTCTATGGTGTTTAATTTCTCATTTTTGGGATTCACCAAGTGTGCACTTTCTTATATTTTACTTCATATTTCTATTTTTTATAAAATGGATCTGTGGAAACTGTTTCAGATTATATTGTTCTGAATGATAGGGTGGTTAGTTATTGTACAATTACTAGGTTCATCCCTATTTCCTTGATTTTCTGTTTATCATCGTTATTGAACATATTTGTTGCATCATGGTAGTATAAATAGATAGCAGTTCTGTGTCTTTCTTTTTTTCTTTTACCGAGCCATTAACCTAAATATAGGTCATCCTAAATCTTTCTATATTAACAGTGAGTGACTTATGCAACAGAACTCCTTGCATTGTTATTATGTGTTGTTAGTTCTACAAAGAAAGTAGGTTTCTGTTACCTTGAATGTTGAATAGATACTTGCTTAACTAAAAACTCATTTTTACTCTTAAGTATGTAGTATGAATTTCTGCCATGCACACAGTGAAGTTTCATTCCTGTTTCATAAAATTTTATGAATCACTCAGAACTTACTGCTGCACGCTTCAGCAATAGAAATGAAATTTCTTGCTAAGCTTAATATAATCTATAGATTCTAGTTTCCATGATGAGAACTTGTTAATTTTTCTTGTTATATATGGTTGGTCAAATTTTGGTTAGGGCTAGAAAAATGTAAATTTAATTTTGTTTTAAGCTACAACCACTTTCAAGGAGTAATATATTGATTACTATAAGTCTGTAAGAGCAAATGTGAATTTGACTTTTTAATGTTCTATCTGGGCAGGATCAAGCAGACCAAACTCTAGGCTCTGTGATGTATCATAATTCTTGCTATTATTATTTTTTGAATTGGTTCATGGAGTTCCACATTTTGATTTATAGGCTGGGAACCACATCCTAATTGGTGAGATTACAGCTGATGCAGTTGCATTGTAATTAGGCTGATAAATTGATAGGCATCAAGAAGCACTTGAGGAACTCACTCTTAAAAGCTAGCTGTTAAGGGGGAACCAAACACTTAATTACTCCACTGAGCATCCAATACTATTCGATGTGGGATTAAAGTACCGCATAGCATTCAAGTCCCTACCTTTAAATATAAACTGGAAAGTTCTCTAACTTCAATTTCAGGCCACTGCATTATCTTAACAGCATAGGCTTCATACTTCCAGGTTATTAACTTAAATCATAAAAATAAGACTTTATACTCGAATCAGTAACTTCTAAGTGTAAAATTTTGTAAATATATGTATTTGTATTCCTGTTTCTTAAGTACCAAAAATATCCACTCCCTATCATGAATATAAGCTGAAAAACTCTTTTACTTTAATTTTAGGCAACTGCTTTCTCTTTTCCTAGCGGCGTAGGCTTTATACTTCCAGGTTCTTAACTGACATAAATCATAGAAATAAGAATGTCTACTTGAATCACTAACTTCTAAGTGCAAATTTTTGTAAATATTTGTATTTGTGTTTTTTCTCTTCACACGCATTTAATACACAATTTATTTGTTGTGTTTGTCAGACAAAGATACCAAATATTGTGAAGTGCTTAGATGTTGTTGCTACATGCAAGCAAAGAGGGTACTGGTGAGGTTTATTTGGTGGACCCTGTTTTCCCATAAAGTAGTATATGGCTGTAGTGGTTGCTCAAGTAAAAGATTTTTGTATTTTATGTCGAGGAAGAATTGTTAGATATGAATAGCCAAATTAGCTTTTATCAGGCAACTGAAATGAAAATGTGTTCCTTTTATTCTAAGCATGTGTATATCCCCCACCATGTGGACAATGGTTGCTGTATTTTATTACATCCTCAAGGTTTTATGAAAAGCAGGGGGTTGGGGAAGGGCAAAGCTGCCCTGTGTGGTACGAACCGACCAAACTAGGTGCACTGGATCGTACTCAAGCCTCATACCCTTATTAAAATTGGTATGTTACATGCCTGTCTGGGAAGATTCAATATGTATTTGTACCAATACATGTATGAATGGCATTGATTAGATGTGCAGAGGTTGGTGGATAATGTATGCATCCAGTTTAGCTGTCTTCCATGAAGCAGTTGCCAGTTTGGGTTGTGGAATTTAACTGTAACTTGTAACTAGTTCTGTTTATTGATCGAAGAGATTCAACATACTTCATTTTGTAAACTTGTAAGAAATAAAAAGGGTGGGATATTCTAGATGTTCCATAGTTCCTTATGACAACAATAAAGTCTTTTCCCCTTAGGAAGGATTGGCTACATGGATCAAACAGCAATCCTGTTTATAGACAAACCGCTGATTTCTAAATCATTCTTTGCTCCTTACCTTGTTGAATTTTAATGTTTGCCCATTGATATACAGATTAGTATTTAAGGATAGATATTATTATAGAGCCATAAGAAGTGTATGACAAAGGAGAGGTACATAGAGGGATATGGATGTGGGTCGTGAAGGAAATGGGCGCCAACCAGGTTTATAGGTGTGAGAGGAGAAGGGAACAGGTGGTGGAAAGAGCAAGGAGAGGGGAGAAAAAGGTAATGGGTAGGGGAGTAAAAGAATTTTTATGTGGCTGTGTTCAAGAGGAAGAAGCAGTGGTAATCATGCAAGGTGTTGTAGAGAATTAGGATTTAGGGGAGGCATTGACTAATTAACAATTGGTTTGGAGTTGAGAAGAGAAGTTGGTTCATTCTCAGTATCTCGTAAGGGAGCTCTGCTCCAATCCACCGTTATTTCCCTGATACATATTGTAAGAGGATTCATCCTATGACTGAACCTACTTTAAAATCGATTTCAGTTTCTTTGGTTCAATCTCCGATTCTTATCATATTCCTCCTTGGAAGTGTAGTGTTGCTGCTTGTTTCAACATTTTAGTTTTATGAATCTCTGTATTTTTGCCTCATTATTTCTGGCTATATTTTTATGTTATGAAGTTTGTAACATATGAAAGAAAATATTGTTTATTTTCATTCATATTGGTAAATGCTTATCCCTTAACATTCTTTTCATCATCTCCAACTGGTGATTGAAAGTCTGCTTTTGTGTGTATATATAACATTGATGCCATGACTAATCTCTTTCCCAGCAATCAACATGGATATTAGAGAGGCATACCCATACATGGTTATTATTGATTTTGTTGAGTTCACTGCTTTTCTTTCATGTTCATCCACTTGCTAGATTCCTACACAGTTCTGCACATCTCGCTGATGGAATAGACCTTTGTAGTTGGCTTTCATCGTTGGTCTTTTCTGGGAAGAATCATACTCAATATTGGTTTAGTCCAAAGGATTGGAGTGTTTTAGTTACAATCATGTTGATACTCATTTTCATTTTGAACTAGAAAATTGCAGCATTAAATCATCGCATCTGTAATGGGCGTGATACTTTCTGGTTTACTAATATATTTAAAAAGTTTTACACTATCAATTTCTGGGTCTTTCCCCCTCCTATATTTGATCATATTACAATTGCTCGCGTGTATAATTGTGATATTCATCAACAGAGAATTCAACAAGCTGGTGCCTAACCGTTCAAGACTAGCAAACCAAATTTCATACGTGCTTCTAAAGTTAGGGGCCTATATATACATGTTACTGGTGTCTATAACGTTTGGAAACACATCATGTGCAGGCTCAGTGGCGTATTTTTTGTTTAATTTGTAGTGCCGTTGTAAAGCTTAATTGTCTGAGGCAACTGTTTGAGTTCAAAATCTGGGCCAGCGGGGTAGTAAAAAAGGTCCCACAGAATCATAGGGTGAACGAAATATGTGAGTAAAATGATGCGAAATGAAGGGAGAAGTCAAGTAGTCCAATATTGTAATACAGGGTAGGACTGAGTAAATTCTTTGGTACGTGATTTAGACTATAGAAGTGGTCTAATAATACAGTTTGTGGAAAGCAACGACGTCATAGGAAAGAGGTTAAACCAGGATCTTAGTCTTTAGTGATCTTATGTTTTGAAAGGTTGAGTTAGGTAAAGTGGCACTGTTATTCATGTGCCTAAACAGGATTCGTTGTTGGGTTCTAGCTTGACACATGGTTGAATATTATATGGTTAGCAGGCTAATTAATTTTATGGGCATAGACTCTTCACATGGGGACCCATAAACAACGCTCAGTGTTCTCACAAGTCAAAAGCTGTATCAGCCTTTCGAACCAGTCTCCCTTTTTTCCTTTTCTTTTTGTTTTTCAGTGGCAGATACAAAATTTTCGCCGAATATCTGCAGCATTGCCCCCAGCTTCTTTTCATTGGTATTACTGTTGCTGTCATTATTGTTGTTGTTGAGAAAGACGTGACTTAACATAACCCCTAAACACATTGTAAAGTATGCTTTGTCCATATGATCTGAGACACTGAAATTACGTAACATGAGGTTCATGACACATTTCATATCGTACTAAATATGAAAACAATGTAGGTCCATGGATAATTTAACTTGTTTCATTATTGTTATAAAGTGCTTTTAAGGTTTTTTACATAATTATAAACCTCTTGAACTTATTTCATGATGAAATTGATAATACAAGTTGGGTGGTATGAAAGAAGTTTATTGAAGACTTCCTTTTTGAAGGCATTGTGTTTAGAGTTTGGGTTGTGTCTACACTAGATACGTTGAAAATTGGCTGTTTAAAAGTTAGTGCCGGTCCAAGTTTGTCACCTACTAGTATTATTGTTTAAGCCGTGAAGTCTATCCTAGATTCTGTGTGGGTGTGATTTGCTTTGCTTTTATAGCTTCAAGCCAACTCTTGCATCAATAGTTTGTCAGGTATGTATTATTATTATTATATTTATAGGGTAAGAAAGTTGACAAGGGGTTCGTGGGCCAATGATATGTCACACCTTATGAACCAAAAACTTATCTAGAGCTTCTGGTTGGTGAGGCTCTTGTACCTTAAAAAACTATAATCGTTAGGGTCAATTCTATCTCTGTCAAAGAACCATGCAAGGCATAGGTGTGGTTGACCTTGTTAGACGGGACCTTGGCCCATTTAATGATGGTCCAATCCTTCACTCCATTGGCACGTAATTGACACATCCTTCAAAAAAAGTCACCCACCACCTTCCCCTTCTCACCATCAATTTCCACCGTTTTTTTATTCATTTTTTTGGTGCCGTTTTTCTGATTCATTCAGCCCTTCAAATTGAGCTGTTTAGCCTTCATAAATGTTAGTGTAGTCCTCCACAACAACCCTATTATGGCCAAGACTTTGAATTAGTCCTTCATGTGATTGAGGTTTGAGACACTATGGTGTAATGACAAAGTTGTGTTCATCCCATCTTGGTGGCAAGTACCACTCATTCTTCAAGTGGGTCATCAAAAAAAGAGGTTGATCCAGTTTTCAAATTGGAAAAACTACATGGGTTGGTTAAATTTGAAGTTTGAGATGTTCATGTTTGTATATTTATGCAGTTGTTACATTCAAAGTAGAAATCTTTATTTTTTTATTGATATATCCTGCAATAGGGTATCTTACTCAATAAACAAAAAAAATCATATCTAAAAAGAGATTTTGAAGGGCATATGCTTCATAATCATGTCACTTTCATTACTATTACAGGAAATTGTAGAGAAGGACAATCTGATTAGCGTGGCTTATTCTGAAACACTAACTATCTGCTCAGCTTAAATGCATTCTCATTACAGGAAAAAAAAAAAAAAAAAAAAAAAAAAAAATTAAAAAAAAAAAAAAAAAAAAAAATAAAAATATATAAAATATATATATATATATATATATATATATATATATATATTTATATATTTATATATATTTTAACTGGGCTTAAAATACTCACTTAGTGTTCAAAGCTTCATCACAAAGAAAGGTTGTCAGTTTAAACT
>Ga0209489_102049_pt1 | contig 41394 bp, 19 predicted proteins | sample SiratrowhiteBW_FD_187527 | JGI IMG/M metagenome (GOLD analysis project Ga0209489, IMG submission 187527) | Root nodule microbial communities of legume samples collected from California, USA - Siratro white BW (SPAdes) (version 2) | ecosystem: Host-associated > Plants > Roots > Nodule | place...
AAAATATATATATATATATATATATATATATATATATATATATATATATTTATATATAATTTTTAGAAACTTTCTCAAGTTTTATTCAAGACTGTGCATTCTTGTTCAATAGAAATATGTAATTATTATTTTTAATTATTTTGTGTTTTTAATAGTATTAATTGTTATGAGTGGAGAAATGAAGTTAAAAAGTCTATTATTAAATTATATATTATATTACATGAAAAATGAAAGTAAAAGATTCTTACTTGTATAAACAAACACTTTTAGAGTGGTATCATGAAATTATGAAATCTCTAATATAATTAACAAACAACAAATAAAGAGAATAACTTCTCTTATATTAAACTATTTCTTTGTCTCTTTCTTTTATTATCAAAGAAATTGCATAAATTATCTCTACAATCACAAAAAAATTAAAATTATGTTGCACTTTTAATTATTGGGTTTTCTTTTATAACTAGATAATGAATTGATGGATATTATCACAATGTCTATTTAAAAGAAGTGATATTTTAAGGATTAAATTGGTGTTATCCAATGTAAGAATATAAAAGTTAATACATCAATTTTGATGTTATAGAGTTTTAACCAAATGAAAAGACAAAACAGGGATTTTGCCAGTCAAATACAATGTTTAGATAGAAAATGAACTGAAATATCACCATGTGAAAACCTACATAAAAGAGTATGATTTTATTTGGGAATTTATAGGGTACCAACAGAAATTCGTAAAAATAATTCTAAAGCCTACTATATATATATATATATATATATATATATATATATATATATATATATATATATATTATTCTCAATTTTTACAAACTTTCTCAAGTTTTATTCTAGATTGTGGATTCCTGTTCAATAGGAATATGTAATTATTATTTTTAATTATTTTTGTGTTTTTAATAGTATTTATATTTATTATAGCATTATGACATAGTTGTTACAAATAAAGAGATAAGGTTAAAAAAATTATTTTAAAATTATATATTGTATTCCACAATTTATTAAAACTTAATTTTTCTCAAATTAGTTCACATAATCAATATCCTAAATATATCTTCATTATAACTAAAAAAATTAAATAAAAAATTTTAAACATCTTTTATAGCTAAATAATTTAAAACACTCAATTATATAGTACAAAGAGCATAAATATATTTTCCACACAAATATCAATATATCAATCAATTATATTTTCAATTAATAATAAATGCTAAATAAATCAAATTATTACAAAATTTAAATTATAAACATGCATAACAATTAAAAATTATAATTTCACCCAACTCTCACAAAAATATATCTCCTAAATTATTCAAAAATAAACATAAATCCTAAATAATAAATACTAAATAAATAAAATTATTATAAAATTTAAATTATAAGCATGCATACTAATTAAAAATTATAATTTCAGACAACTCCCACAAAAAATATATCTTTTAAATAATTTAAAATTAAATATAAATCCTAAATAATGCAATAAAATCACAAATTTATTATTCCATTGAAATATACAATTTAGTCTAAATCATAATTAACTGAAATCCATAAAAAAATAATTCTTACAATCTAAACTACTTTTTTTATTAAAATTTACTACTGTTTTTGTAAGTATAAATTATTTTTACATTTTACTTAAATTAAAACTTTTAAAATAATTAGTCTAAATAAAAATAGTTTGTAATTTGTATTTCTTGGATACTGGTACATATTAATAATAATTGTAAATCTTTTTTAAATTTACCTTTTTATTAATTCTCTTACTTAAAAAGTTAAATATTTTTTTACTATATTTTTAAGAGATTAAATACGAATTTTTTTAATTCTTATTTTATTTTTATAAAAATATAATAAGTTATAATAAAAAATATATAAACAGTCTACTTAAATTGACTAAAACAAATGAAAAGTGTACTTAAATTTGAAATAAAAAATATTAATAGATAACATTTAGTTAAAAATAATTATTCAAAATTAAATATTCTTATTAAGTTATATATGATTACCATTAAATGTTATATGTGATATTTGTTTATTTTTAACCATTTTGTAATTAAATGTTCTTAAAATAATGATTAGTAAAAATATAAATAATATTTTGTATTTCTTTTATTAAATACCTTTTATTTTAGTTATGTACCAGTACTTCAAAATATTCTGCAACATTTATTCTATTTCAATTCAACTTTCTGATGTTATATTTTTTTTGGTATAAACATTAAACTTTCAACTTCCTTCTCTATAAATTTGGTTCATGACCACCACAACTGAACCACCAACACCCACCATCAAGGAATGCAACCTACAAGCATATGAACATCAAAACAACAAAAGGACAAGAAAAACGTAAAAAGGAAGAACAAAAACACGCAAGCATAATCGATTATAACAGCACCAATTCAAGGATGCTCATAGAAGCATAATCTCACTCTCACAACACACAACACCTTCATATATAGCCACTCCACCGACGTTCAAGGCTTATAAAAGTATATTTAAACTTATTTGAATGTAGTCAATGTTGTTCACTGGAAATCTCTTCATTTTATGCAAAGGAATCTTACAGACTACACAAAGTTGTACCTATCAACATGCTACAGTACACCTCTCCAATCTATGCAAAGGAATCTCACATGCTATACAAAGCTGCACTTATCAACATGCTACAGTGCACCTCTCCAATCTATGCAAAGGAATCTCAAAGGCTACACAAAGCTGCTCACAGGCTACATAAAGTTGCACCTCTCAGCATGCTATAGTGCACCTCTCCAATCTATGCAAAGGAATCTCACAGGCTATACAAAGCTACTCACAGGCTACAGAAAGCTGCACCTATCAGCATGCTATAGTGCACCTCTCCAATCTATGCAAAGGAATCTCACAGGCTACACAAAGTTGTACCTTTCAGCATGTTACACTGCACATGGCAAACCCTAAACCCAGTTAAAGGGGTGTTTTATAATTTTCAAAGTCATCACCCACTTATAAGGATATTTCGTAATTTTCATCTCATTTACAAGGGCTATTTCGTAATTTCTAATTACATTCTAGATCTCTTCACATGATAGAAGATTCTATCCTGCAAATCTTTCCTAATCTATCCTTCCAAATTAGTTTAACCAAACAGACTTCATCCATCACAATGCTCCTCTTGTACAGTAAATTCACACAAATTTTAATAAATGTATTTGTGACTATAATGACTTTAACATCTTATTTAATTATTTTATGTTATTTATAACTACCATTATTTGATAAGTGTTTTAACCTTATTTTTGTTAATTATTTTATGTTATTTAACTAATATTGATATATTATTTTTTTAATGTAATTATATGTATTTGTATTTAATTTAGAATATAAATTTATGGTTGATAAATAAATAAAAACTACATCTATATATTTCAAAATGTAGTAGATATTAATTCAAAACTTATGGTAATGAAAATCTATTATGATGGTAATTGTTAATACACTAATAATTTTTATTTGAAGGTTTGATATTGAGAATTTAAATGTGTAAATATTAGGTAAAATAAAGTAAGTTTATATATTAGAGGACAACACATACGTATACTTACATATAGAGGTACACATATCCACACACGTACTTATATATATTCTAACTAGTCACTATAAAATAAATTAAATATTTTTATTAAAATATAAAATAATTATAACATGTAAATAAAACACACATATCATATATTTTAACTAATCACTATAAAAATAATTAAAATCTTGTTTTACTAATAGGATAAGTATGTTGTAATGTTGATTGATGTGATTAAAGACATAAGATTGATTCCTTTTTAACCATATTAATAATCTAATAGACATTATTAGTTTTTTCATCTTTATTACATTTTGTATAATAAATTACATTTTGTGTAATTTAATACCCACATACACGGTTTCTTTTAACCTCTTTCATCTTTATTATATTTTGAAGAGAATTAAATTAATAATTAATAATAATATGGTTTATTTATTAAATGTTAGTATAAAAAATTAATGATTATCAAATTTTACAAAATATAAGTTATTTTTTTATTTTAAAAGTTATAAATTAAATTTTTTAATCTTTAAGTGTTAATTTTGTAAGATTAGATTAAACTTAAAATTTATTTTCTAATATAATACAGAATTATCAAAATAAGTTTTGTTGGAATTATATAGAGCCATTCCTATCACATTTCATATATTATCATGCTTGAAATATTCAAACTTGACCTGTAATTTTCTATTTTCAAAGTTATAAATTAAATTTTTTAATCTTAAGTGTTCATTTTATGAAAATACATTAAAATTAAAATTTACTTTTTGATATAATATTAGAACAAATGTTATTAATATATATCATGATTTCTTCTGTTATCATGTTTGAGATAACAAAATTATATTTGAGATCTCATATGAATTAAACTAAATTATAAAACGGACAAAGAAAAAATAATATAACAAAATAATAATTACCTTTAACATGGAATTAAATTAATAATTAATAACCACTTTAACTTTTTTTTAAAATATTCATTAAATGAACATGGCTTATTCATTCAATGTTCGGATAAAAAAAATTAATTATTATCAAGTTTTAAAAAATATAATAACTTTTACTAACATAAAAAGAAAAATTCTAATCTAATTAAAATTTGAAAGAACAAAAGAATAAGAAAATAATAATTAGTTTTGACAGAGAACTCGATCAATAATTAATAATAACTTAAAATAATCTTGTATTATTATTTTATTAAATCACATACAGACTCATAATGATATTTTACATGAGTCACATTAAGGAATACTGATTTATTTTCTAACATTCTCCCACTCTGACTCATGTGGTGCTATAATACTTTATGATTTAATAAATTAGATAAATTATAATCATTAAAAAACATTCAATAAATTGGTTTCATTATTAGTCATACTTAAAGATATAGGATAATAAGAGTCATGTTATTCAATCCATACATTCCCTTCCATGTACTATTGTATGTCTTTCTCGTTAATATGACCCTTCAAAATGAGAAGTCCATAATGAATTAAAACATAATGTCATCTTTCATCAACAATAACATAATTTATCTTCTACATCATAATCATAATTTTGCATGTAGAAAACATAGATTTCAGAAACTTGCATAATAATGAGTTGCTCAAAGTGTCAAATAGTCATTAATAACAACATTCTCATTCAACATCACTAGTACACATAATGTCCATATTCTTTATGTGGCCAGTAAATACTTTTGGGTAACCCTTTAGTTAAAGACCCTAACATGCTCTATTGATTTTTAAAGTAACATTTTCAAGATTACATATTAAGTTTTATTGACAGTTAATTATATATATATATAATTACTTATTAATGCTATTATAGATAATGGCTCTTCAGGTACATCACTATTCTGTAGGTGAGTGACAATGAATTTAGAGAGGATGGGTGACAATGGATTTAGGGCGAGTATGTAACTGGCAGCTCAGAAGGTGGGTGCTTATTAGATGGTTTTAGGGTAAGGAGAGTCTATTGATTGAAAAGTGCCTGTTTTTAGAGTTTTTTTTTTTTAAGTTACTAGATAGTTGTGTACAGTTAGATTTCAGATTTGAAAAATTTGAATGAGTTTTAAAGTGTATTGAGGCCTTTTGAGTCTGAGTAGGTTAGTATAATTAATTTGTTTGTTTTTTTACTGAGGCTATTTGGAGTGTTAGTTAAAGTGAAGTTAGAGTTTTTAAGTATCTGTGTCTTCTTGAAATGTGTGCAGTTAAAATTGTTAGTGTGTAATGAGTTCAAAGCTTTTCATTAGTTGTAGAGTGTTTTTAGGATTTTTGTTAGTGTGTGTAGATTAGTGTTTTTATAATATTTTAAAGAATGTGTTTAGTATGTTTTTCAATGTGGCTAAATAGAGTGTTAGATAAGTGTGTAATTAAAGTGAATACTTTGAAAGAGTAATAAAGTTATTTTGCTATCATTTGCTTCATACATGATAATTACATCTACTAACACTTCACAACATTACCAACTAAAAAACACACAAAAACAACAAGAAGTATAAATATAAATCACCAAAGCAAAAATAGGTTTTTTAAATAAAGGAATAAATAATAGTTACCTTATTCTAATCAAAATTGATCCAAAGATAACAACAAAAATCCATTACTTAAAAGTCCATTACTTTATGTCTAAAAAAATAGTTATTTGTTAGTTCATTATACTTATTAAAATTTGTTTTTCCTACTTAAAAATACTATACTTTTTATTGTATTAGACACAATTTTGCTTTTTTTTCACTTAAAAATGAATTTCTAGTTAACTTTTTCAGTTATCAATTAAAAAATCTCCCCATCTGTTTTTTTTTTCATTTTCAAGAACCAATCTTTATATTTAATAATGCATATTAATAAGAAAATGTATAATGAAATAAGAAATATCATCAAAAAGTACATCATGAAGTTAAAATTCTTATATCTTTTACGACGACCTCGTGTCTTAAACATTTTTTATTTAGAAAGCTACTAATAAGATTTTTATAAATCTACGTATTATCGTTAATAATTTAATTATTATAAACACCACAATTTACTTCTTACAAATCCTATAAATTAGTCAATTACATTAAAATATTAATATATTATCATTAATAATTTAATTATTACAAACACACAACTTACTTCTTACAACTCCTATAAATTAATCAATTACACATTAAAATATTAATATACTTAATATTATCTAAAATGTCTTTTATAAAATTAACATATTTTTTAAAGTGTCATTTTGAAGATTATAAATCAACTTTTATTTATTTATTCATTATAACCGTTTATTTATTTCAATATATTAATATACTTAATATTATCTAAAATATTATTATTTATATTAACATTTAACTATATACATATATAGTTATTTGTCGCGACCTAAAATCACGACGGGTAAGGCGGTCTAAATAAAAACTAATGAAAAGAAAGAAATGAAGTCGTCACTATAATTTATTATGAAAAACTATAGAAAAACCAAGAAAAGAATAAGGAAAAGTCTACGCACTAGAAATGAGTTCGAGAGTCGGTTACGCATGGGGAAGGTATTAGCACCCCACAGCGCCTGTCTTAAGACAGTACCTTTAATTAAATGATCAAAATCAAACGTGGTTTATAAAATATTTATTTTTCCAAAAAATATAATTAAAATGCAATTAAAAAAACAAAATAATAATTTTTAAATTAAAAGACCCGATAAGGATTGATCCTTGCTCTTACGTATCAACCTCCTTAACGGGTGAAGAATCAGGGAATACGTAGTTTTACAAAAAATTGAGTTATTTTGAGAAATTTGAAATTTTATTTTTTTAATTATTATATATTTTATTAATTTGAAAATTTAATTTCATTTCGGAATATCATAGACGCGTTCGGTCTTTTGATAATCTCAAACGAAAGTTGAAACTCCTTAAACTAAATTCCGCATGACGCGTGTGGTCATTTAGAACTTAAATCAAGAATCGGTATTTATTATTTTTCTATAAAAAAAAATTCCACACGACGCGAACGATCATTTAGGATTTATTAAAATAAAAAAAAATTATAAAGGATAGACTTTCAAAAGAAATAATCCAATGTTAAATCTCTAAAGTATTTTATTCTAAGTAAAAGATTAAAAAAAACAAAATCAGGGGCAGTTTTGGGATCTGAGAAATAACAGGTACAAATCCTAATAAATGGGGTGTAAACAACAACTTTATTAATTATTGCATCAATTAAATTAAGGGTGTTTTACGAATTAGAGAGAGATATGGTGCAGATCCAGAAATATAGAGGTGCAAGAAGCAGATTCAGCCCAAATAGCTGCAGGGGTATTTTAGGGCTTTCAAGTATTTGTAGTTGCGAATTTTGATTAATGGAGGTGCAGGCAACAGGCCAAGCCAGCTAGTAGCGAGGGTATTTTAGGAATTTTAAAAGGCTGAAGGTGCAGGTCATAATATGTGGGGGTGTAGGGAGCATTTTAGTGGGTCTAGAAACGCGTGGAACCTACCTTTTAGCCTAATCATCTTTCTCTCTCTCTTTCCACATTCCCTCCCTTCGCAAAACCATGCATGGCGGCGTTGCAATGGCGGGAAGTGCAGAATGGTGGCTCAGGCAGCATCAACAGGCAAAGGTGCATGGAAGCTTATGACATTCGTGAAGGCTGATGGAAAAATGGAGAGGAGAATGGTGAGATGTGGTGGCATGGGAGTGGCAAGGTATGGTGGTATTTGGGGAAGAAGCTGCTTAATGAAACAGTGACAGAGCCTCAGGTCCATGGCATTCATCCCAGCTGAAACTGATTTACACCTTTCCGTAAATATAGCCCAAGTAAGAATAGTAGCACCTGTGTTTCCATCACCAGCCACATCATTGGTAGCATTTGCAACCTGCTTTTACAAGACTGGCACCAATATTCTTGACCTTGTCCTTGAATTCAATGCTCTTAGCAACAGTTACTCCATCTGGTAAAATAGAGGTGCAAGGGCACACCTCCTGGTTCTCCCACTGGGCTGGGTTCCATTTTCTTATTTTGCGTTTCAGTTGTATATATTATTTACAAGTATATGCGAAAATACAATGCTATAACACATAATAAATTATTGAAACAGAAGCATGAGAGATCAATGGAACAGAAACATATAATCATTTGAAACACATGAGAAATTTAGGCAACTAAAAGCATGTATCTCTTAAGAAATCCCAAACGTAAAAACACACCAAAGGAACCCAACATCAAGAAGCAAAAACGTATACCTCTCCAAGCTTTTCTTCCTCTTCTTCTTTCTCCTACTCCCAGCAACTTCCTCTGAACCTCAAGAACGTCTTCCCCAATTCTCTCTGTCCTTCTTCCCTCTCTTTTCCCCCTCCCCTCTTTCGCTCCCGTTCCCCCCTTTTTACCGTTTTTTCTCCCTCACGTGCTAATACAATTATGTTTTTTTTTTCAAGTGCCAATTTCAATTCTGTTTTCACTCTTCCACGTGCCAACTCATTTCCGTTTTCTCTCCCATGTGCCAACTCACTAACTTACCAATCCTCTCCACTCCTAGCTTGCCACGTGGCAGGCAAAAACTCTCCACTCCTAGCTTGCCACGTGGCAAGCATTTTTATTCTATTTTTAATTCCTTAATAAGTTTTAAATATATACTTATTCCTTAATTATTTTAAATACTCTTTAATTTTTTTCTAACAATAAATTTCAATCAAAAACAATTTTATTTATTTATTTTATTTTGATTAAAGCACCCACAAAATTAAATAAATTATTTTTAATAATAAAAAATGGTATATTTTTACCTGGACAAAATCGGGTATTGACAGCTGCCCCTCTTTACTTGACTTTACTTAATAACTTTGAAAATTGAGATTTCCACATTTATAAAGTAAAAGACAAGTAAAGATAGAAATAACTGATTTTGTCCGTGATAAAAAAAAAAACTCTGAAACTTAAAACTTAAAAGGAAACAAAATAATGTCATAAGCTTGACCTTTTTCAGGACGAGAGAGTTACGAATCATTACGGCTGAAAAACTAAATGAGAGATCGGATCTTGTATCGAGAGGATCACGTATCATTACAGCTGAAAGACTGAATGTGAGACCGGATCTTGTATCGAGAGAATCACGGATCATCATTGCAGACCTAAGATTAACTTCGTACCCCAGTAGGTCATACCTGAAATCATGAGAATAAGATCTTGTACCGAGAAGATCACTGATCATCATTGCTGAAAAATTAAATGTGAGACCGGATCTTGTATCGAGAGGATCACAGCTCATCATTGTAGACCTAAGGTTAACTTCGTACCAGTAGGTCATACCTAAAATCATGAGAACAGGATCTTGTACCGAAAGGATCACTATATCTCGCTTAAGACCTTGTATCGAGAGGGTCATTTGTCTATGGAGAAATTGATTTCAATAAATTTTGATCAATCATTTTATGAGAATACATGTATGAATGCATGAACATTTTAGATGTTTTGATTCATGTATGAATGCATGAAAATTGATTTAATGAATTTTTAATTTTTTATTATTATTATTATTTTTTTTTGTTGCATGTATGAATACATGTTTGAATGAAATGCAGTTCTAGAGAATGCATAATATTTTGAAGTAAAACATTAATCAAATTTATTTTTCTTTTCTCTTCATCATTCTCTCCTGCTATAAATCAAATATTTCCTCATTTTTTTTAGCATTTAATAAATCCTAATGCCTGACAAGTGCAATTAGGAAATTATTGATTCCACTGCTTAACATATTTTGATACATATGTGCTTAAATTGGTGGTTAAACAAAAAATGGATGATGAGGTTTTATTATGAATTGAGGAAAATCCAAATGACAATACCTCAAACTGTTTATAGCAAGGTCCAAATTTTGACATGTGGGTTGTAATTTTGAAGAAATGAGTGCAACTTTATGAACATTTTTTTTTTATACAAAGTTGCCCCAATTTTTATTTTGATTTTGAAATATGGGATATTAGGTTCAAAAGGGTAGTTTATTTTTGTTGGGGTTTGGTGAGGAAAAATGAATTTTGATAAAACACTAAAGCAGTGCAACTTATATGAAGAATGTTGCTTTTCAAATAGCATTTGATCAAGTAGTATTGCTTCAGTGTTTGAAATGTGAATAGCAACAAGCTGGAATGAAAGAAAAATTGGTCGGAAAAATTTAAAGGATTGCCCCAATGTTATTATTTAGCAAAATTTTGTTGTTGCTCAATTAGTCATTTGATGTCATCATCTCTATTAAAGGCATTCAAAAAAAATTTTTTTTTTCATTTTGACGCATATTAGCAATCATCTCTTCCTATTGCAAGGTTATTCTATATGAAAATCATCAGCAATCATTTTTTAATCAATATGGACTTTCTATGGCTTGTAATGTGGCTAAGGGCTATTGGGCTTTGCAAGAATAAAGGCTCAAAAATGTTTGTGGGTTTTATTTTTTGTAACAACAATCATCAACTTAATATTGTGAGAAAAAACAGTTCAAGCTTTTGTTGAGATCCTCTTTATCATTGTCATTTTCTTTCTTTGTTGAAAATGTTTATCATTTGTAGATCATCGATTGATGAAATCACTATGCTTTTTTTTTTGAATTCTTTACTTTTTCTCTTCTTTTGGTTTGGGAAGATTTTGAAATATACCATGAACTGAGTTTCAAGTGATTGATGATTCTTGTTTTGGGTATTTCTGAAAGAATTTTTGTTTTAGGCTCAAAGAGGGTTCAATGGATAAATTATTGATGTTTCGGGATGAAGAAACATGGCCAAATATCATTTTGAATCTTTGATTGTTTGATTTTTTAAAAGAGATTAACTCTAGCAACAGATATCGATAACTGCTAACACTTGTCTTTTCCAATTTTTTATCCAATTTTTTTTTGCCTAAATTGCCCTTTGCGGGTTTTCAATTTAGCAAACTCTTTATTATACCTTTTTGTTTTTTTTTAATGCCTTTGAAAAGAGAAAATTGAAAATAATTTTTTTTCAATTCTAACAGATTGCCCAGTGCGATATTTATTCATAACATTGATAAGAAACACTGGGGAATTATTGACGCAAATCCTTTTTTTTTTAAATGGATGCAAGAAAGCTCAAAGAGGTTTTTAAGACATATGCATGCAAACATATTATGTCTGATAATGGTCAATTAACCCCTTTTTTCCTGTCAGGCTTCCAGATCATGTCAAAACTTTTTGTTCTTTTTTTCAATTTTCTTCAATTTTTAATAAATTCAATGATTTCATAAATATGATTTATTGAGAAATTTTTTTCTTCTTTTCTTTCTTTTTATTTATTCCGTGACATCCTTTAGAACTCGAGAAGTCGTGTAGTCAACCCATGGTGTATACTTTTTCTCAACTTTAACAAGAATATATAAGTGAGAGTTCAAAGCAAATTTTATTTCATCAAAAGAATATACAGATACAATTCATTTTTTTTTGTACAAGAAATTCATGTTCGCAAAAAATTACATTCCCTGAATCATGGAATTAGATTAGGCATAATATTTTTTAACTGTGTCAGAGTTAACCGGCAACGGTAGCTCATCCCCATCCATATTTGTGAGAATTAATGCGCCTCCTGAGAAAGCTTTCTTTACCACATATGGACCTTCATAATTAGGCCTCCATTTACCGCGATTATCCTTTTGAATAGATATGATTTTTTTAACTACCAGGTCTCCTTCATGAAATTCTCGCGGGCGAACTTTCTTATCAAATGCCTTTTTCATTCTTCTTTGGTATAACTGTCCATGACACACAGCGGCTAACCTCTTCTCTTCAATAAGATTAAGTTGGTCATATCTTGATTTCACCCATTCAGCTTCTTCCAACTTAGTCTCCATCAATACTCGGAGAGAAGGAATTTCAACTTCAAATGGTAGTACTGCTTCCATTCCGTAAACAAATGAGAAAGGAGTTGCTCCTGTTGATGTTCTCACTGATGTCCGATAACCATGAAGAGCAAATGGCAACATCTCATGTCAATCTTTATAAGTTACTACCATTTTCTGGATTATTTTCTTTATATTTTTGTTAGCCGGTTCAACCGCTCCATTCATCTTGGGACTATAAGGGAAAGAATTGTGATGCTTGATCTTAAACTCTTCACAAAGCTCGTTCATCATTTGGTTGTTCAAGTTGGTAGCATTATCAGTGATGATTCTTTCAAGAGTTTCGTATCTGCAAATCAACTCTTTCCTTATGAATTTTGTCACCACCTTCCTAGTCACATTTTAGTATGAAGCAGCCTCAACCCATTTTGTGAAATAGTCAATGGCCACTAGTATAAAACGATGCCCATTTGATGCCTTTGGTTCAATAGCTCCGATAACGTCTATACGCCACATGGAGAAAGGTCATGGCGTAGATAAAACATTCAATGCAGTAGGTGACACATTAATGTTATCAGCATATATTTGACATTTCTGACACTTTCTCACATGTTTACAACAATCATTTTCCATTGTCATCTAAAAGTATCCAGCTCTGAGAATCTTTCTAGCCATAGATTGACCATTCATATGAGTTCCGAAAGTTCCTTCATGTATTTCTTGCAGTATTAGCTCAGCCTCTTTAGCATCCACACAACGGAGAAGCATCATGTCATGATTCTGTTTATATAATACGTCACCATCCAAAATGAAACTTGAGGCTAACCTTCTTAACATTCTTTTATCATTCTCTGAGGCTGAATCTGGGTATTCTCGATTCTGGAGGTATCGCTTTATGTCAAAGTACCATGGCTTGCCATCTACTTCTTCTTCGATAAAATTGCAGTATACCAGACTCTCATAACTTTGTATTTTAATCAACGACAGATCTTCCTCTTGACTAACCTCAAACATGGATGACAAAGTGGCTAAAGCGTCAGCTAACTGATTATCATCTCTTGAAATGTGATGAAACTCTATTTGTTCAAAGTGCTCAATCAATCCCTTGATATATGCTTTATAAGGAACCAATTTATGATCTCGAGTTTCCCATTCTCCTTTTACTTGATGGATTACCAGTGTTGAATCTCCATATACATTTAAACGCTCTATTTTCATTTCAATGGCTGCTCGGATCCCCATAACACATGCTTCATATTCTACTATGTTATTCGTGCATTCAAAGCATAACCTTGCGGTCATTGGTATATATTGTTTTTCTAGGGAAATCAACATTGCCCCTATACTATGTCCTAATGCATTGGATGCTCCATCAAAGAATAAAATCCACTTTCTTTTATCATCCTCATCTTCTGTGGCAAACAGGGCCATAATATCTTCATCTGGGAATTCAGGTTGCATAGGTTGATAATCATTCATGGGTTGATGAGCCAAAAATTCTGCCAAAGCACTACCATTAATAGCTTTTTGCGTGACATATAGAATATCAAATTCTGATAACAACATCTGACAACGAGCTATCCTTCCAGTCAAGGCATGCTTTTCAAAAATATACTTGATTGGATCCATTTTAGATATTAACCAAATTGTGTGACTAAGCATATATTGTCTCAAACGATTTGCTGTCCAGGCTAGTGCACAATAGGTTTTCTCTAGTGCAGAATATCTTTGTTCACAATCATTAAACTTCTTACTCAAGTAATATATTGCATATTCTTTCTTTCCTGTTTCATCTTGCTGTCCCAAAACACAACCCATTGATCCGTCTAGTATCGTCAGATAGAGAATAAGAGGCCTTCCAGGAACTGGCGGACGTAATATTGGAGGTTCTCTTAAATATTGTTTAATCTTGTCAAATGCTATCTGACAATCTTCATTCCATTTTACTGCTTGATTCTTTCGTAATAATTTGAAAATCGGCTCACAAGTGGAGGTTAACTGAAAAATGAATCTAGCAATATAATTCAACCTTCCCAGAAAATCTCGAACTTCTTTTTCCATGACCGGATGCGGCATTTCAAGAATAGCACGTACTTTATCCGGATCAACTTCTATTCCTCTCTGACTCACAATAAAACCTAGAAGCTTTCCGGATCGTACCCCAAAAGTGTATTTAGACGGATTCAACCGGAGTTTATATTTTCTCAACCTTTCAAACAACTTTTTCAGATTAACAAGGTGTTCTTCTTCCGATGCCGATTTAGCTATCATATCGTCAACATAAACTTCAATTTCTTTATGCATCATATCGTGAAAGAGAGTCACCATTGTCCTCTGATAGGTTGCCCCAGCATTCTTCAATCCAAATGACATTACTTTGTAACAGAATGTGCCCCACAAAGTGATGAAAGTAGTTTTCTCAATATCTTCCGGCGCCATCTTGATCTGTCTCGAGAAACCATCCATGAATGAGTATAATGTTGATGTAGCAGTGTTGTCCACTAATGTGTCAATATGTGGTAGTGGAAAATCATCTTTAGGGCTAGCCCTATTTAGGTCTCTATAATCTACACACATCCGAACTTTCCCATCTTTCTTCGGAACAGGAACAACATTAGCCACCCATTGTGGGTATTGCACCACAGCTAAGAATCTGGCATTAAATTGCTTTTCAACCTCTTCCTTTATTTTCAGCGACACCTCCGGCTTCATTCTTCTCAACCTTTGCTTAATCGGATGACATTCCGATTTTAGTGGCAATCGATGTTGTACAATTTCGGAGTCTAGACCAGGCATATCCTTATAAGACCAAGCAAAAATATCTTTAAATTCTTTCAGAAGGTTATACAACTACTGCTTCATTTCAGAAGATAAATCACCTCCAATTTTAACTACTTTCTCTTCCCCTTCATCTCCCAGACTTATTATTTCAACCTCTTCTTGGTGGGGTTTTATTTCTCTGGCTTCTTGTTCCACTAGTCTCAATAATTCTGGGGAGGGTTCACAATTTCCTCATATTCATCATTTTTCATATTATCATCTGGGTTCGTAAAATTTAGATATGAAATATTGGAATGATTATTTTCAAAACAAGCATCATCATATCTGTATTATTCAATTTTAAAAAATAATAAATAGCCAAGACAAAGATTTGAATGAACACTCAACATTTTATTACCAAAATAGCATTAAAGCCAAGAAAAAGTATTACAACATAAAAGAAAGTGTTTAAAACTAAATAAAAGTTTCTTTTTATTCTTAGTTTCTCCAAATACATAGAGAAAGTGTAAAAGGACAAATTAAACTCAAATCCCTGCAGATTAAAGTTCTGACTTTTGTTTGCTCTATTATTCCTTTCCTCTTCATTATTTTTGTTTTTATTTCCTCATATACGATCAAGAGCTAAAAACAGAATTTACATGGGAGAGAATAATCCCATCAACCATTTTCCAAACATTTTAGTGAATTAGAGAATTCTTCACTGTAAAAGAAACTCCATGACTTAAGTTCTTGTAAATCTACTGAAATTTTTATTCGGATTTTCATATCATCTAGATCCAATCAACTTATTAGTATATTTCCATCAACCCTTTACAAAATACTTAATCGCACATATTTTTTCTTACTTTTGTAATATTTTGGGAATTAAAATACATGGTTTTATTTTTTTGTCAGCATGATTCGTTCAGACTTAGTTAGATAAGCGTCAAAATTATCAAATCCACAACTCATACCACTTTTACAATTTCTTAGTTATATTTTACTTTTTTCAACTTACAAAATTAATTTAATTATTAATTGAAAAATAACTTATTGTGATAAAAATATTTTTAATAAATATAATAAATAATATTTTATAATAAAAAGAGATAACTTACAATAAAATGTTTATGACATTACACAAATTAATTTTCATCATTTTTCATGGTCAAAACGTTGTTCAATATGTTTTATCAGTAATATGGAAGTGGTCATGCAATTGCCTATCACAAAAATATATTCAAGTTGTAAAAAAACTAGGTTGAAGAATATTAGATATATTGATTAGTCAAACCTTATTCTTGTGGATCCAAATCTATATATAAAATTACGTAAATTTAAATTTATAGGTAATTATGTATAGTTTTTTTTTATATATATAACAGATCTGTAAATAAAATTTTTAAGTAATACTAAATTTATTCACTGAATATATATATATAATTATTTATTTTTCTTAGATAAAGTATGTGACTAAAGGCTCTAGATAAAATCTGTATAAAATAAATTAATAGGTAAATTCCATGAATTTTATACTCGAAATGATATTATTAAAAAATAAAAAAATTACATAATAAAATATTTACTTGAATATATTTTTAAATTTAATTTGAATTGTCCATAAGATAAGTCGAGTGAGATCTTCGTCTTATAAGACAAGATGAGTGAAGTATTCGTCTTATATCTCTCTTGAAATTTCATTTTAAATAATTTTAAAAATTAAACTATAAAAAACTACCTATATAATTGTTTTATTCTTTGCACAAAATTCTGTGACTAGCGAAAAAAAAAAAAATTCCTTAACCAGTGTCAAAGAAAACATATAAAATATAATTAAACTTTAAAGAAACTATGAATCTGTACCCAACAAAAGTTGAAATATTTAATCCAATTATTAAAAATACTCCAAACTAGATTAAGAACCATGACTAAAATTACTTACTTTTAATCCAAAGTTCACTAAAAATTACGAGTCTCATACAAAACTTGCACCAAAAGAACATGTTTTGGCAATGAGAATTGTTGTGTGGTGGTTGTTACACGTACGTAAGAAAGTGATTGAACGAACCAAGGGAGGTAGAGAAATGAGACGAGCTTAGAGAGAGGACAGAAATTAAGATTATTTGAAGTGAGAGAAAAGGCGATAGTAGCACCGACTCTACGAAAGTGGTGGTCGCATGCATATGTGTGTTCACATTGGTAAAAGTCCAAATCGGAGTCATTATTTCTAAGATATAGAAAAGGATGGAAATAGAAAGGAAGAAAGTGTGAGCGTCCAACACAATGTGTTAAGTATAAATAAGTAAGAGTAGATCACGAAATATACTTTCATTATAAAGTACTTTTATCTTTTAATTTATTTCATGAAGATGTTGAAATATGGGATAAAAAACTAATAATAAATAAATTGTCAATAAACAAATTAAATAATATATACATGATAACAATAATAACGAATAATTAATAATAAAACACCATGTAATAATGCCAATTTAATACAATATTACATTTATTGATAAGATTGAGCATATAATTTGGTTAGGAGGCAAATTCCATTCCAGTTTTGGCATGGCACGTTAAAGACTCACCATGTCCTTGTGCGAAGTACCAAGCATTTTGTCCTCAAAGTCGGACAGAAAGAAAGATGAAAGTACATATACGTATTTGAAAAGGAAATAGAAATTGAGATTATTTGAATTTACTTTATTTTAATATAAAATATACATTAATAAATACTAAATTAACTTGATTGATTTTGTATGGCCCCCACACTAGCGTCGTCATGGTACCTCGAAATTTGACTCCAAGGATGCATGCATGCACCAACGCGTCCCATATATTGGATTAACTGCATTTCTTAATTGGTACTTCAGAAATTTATTTCTTCTCCTGAAAATTATTTTATATAAATTTTTATAATGTATTTATGTATATAGATTGTTACATTTATCTAAGGATGTGATTAGATTAAGGGGAGGTGGAAAGAAGAAGGATGAGTAGAAAGAGAATAGAAGTTGAAATTATTTGAATTGAGAGTTACTAAAGTGTGTTCCAATCTTTGTGTTAATTCGTTGGTTAATTTATTGGTAGGCTGTACCATTTCATCACAAAATTCTTCCACCAATCTTCTAACTCTATTAATTAAGTGAATCGATTTAAAAAACATCCAACCTCATCCGTTTTCAAAACGTTCAAAGTTAGTCACAGAAAAATGAATAAAAAAAGTATTAATTTGATTTTAAAAAAAGTTTAAAATTCAATTAGAATTAGTGTACTAAATTTAGTATTGTTCATAAAAAATACAAATACTACTTTAAGTGATGAAAATTATTGACAGTTACACATAGATAACAATGTAGAAACACTTTCATTCAAAAGCAGATATTTAATGTCTAAATGTAAAAGAGTAATATAATTTTATAAGTTAAAAAAGCTAGTATAATAATTGTAATTTGAATAATATTTAAAAGAATTTGCCTTAGGTGTTAATGAAAGGGACGTGGTGTGGCTGCTAATGTAGGGCCCTTCATCCCAACCGTAAAATTCTTCCACCACATTAATGGGAATTGTCTTTATGCACACGCGTAATAGGCATCATCTCCTTGTTACAATTCTGCTAGGCACGGTCACTTACACATTGCAATTCTTATTATTATTGTGGTAATAATTTTTTTATAATATTTAATTACTTTGGTTGTTTATACTTAATATATTTCTTTATATAGACTTTTAAATTACATCAGTTCTAATCCAAAGATATTACAACTTCATTACCACTAATGTCATTATTTTATTTTTCAAACACTCTTTATTTACGTGTGTATGATTGAATCATTAGGGTTTATATAAGCCTTTGTTAATCTGCATTTGCCAAACAATTCTAACATACCATTTGGGCATCATGTTTATTCATTGTTAAAAAAATATATATATATTACACGTTAAAAAAAAAGGACGCAATCAGTTTCACAAATTGTTAGAAGGCACTGGTAGTACTAGTTATTAATATTTGAAATCATTTTCACTGTCCAAAGAAAGAAAATTCCGTGGATTACAAGACACAGATTGAATAAAATGTCCTTTGTGTTAGATTTTATGAAAATTAATTATTTATAAAATAAAACTATTATTTTTTATAAGATTTTATAACGGTGTTAGAAAATTGAAAAAAAAAATTAAAGATGGTAAGGTTGTTGAAAAACACCTAAGAACGAAGTGAATCATGATTTTTTTTGGCTATAAATCTGCCACTCTCCCCCATATATATATATATATATATAAAACTGTCAAGTACAACACTCATCTAAACAACTATATTTATATTTTATACAAAAATTAATTAAGTTTATATTTTATATAAAAGTTATTTCTAGATCTAGAAACAATTTTTAGAATGGGCCATACAATAATCTTCACATTTTACGTTTTGGAATATACTGCTTCGGAATAATATATACAATAATCTTCTCATCAGAAAAAGAGTCTTTTCAAAATGCACAATTTAGTAAAATTAAAAAGATATGAAAGTCCAGGAAGAAGCCGTATTTTGTTTGTTACTAAAGCTCAATTGTTATACTTCTTAAAGTCCAAGTTTGTTAAAAATTGGGTTCTGAACAATTAACCGAGAGCTTCTTCTTGTATCTCGATAATATCAACATGTATCTCCACTATCTTTTTTAATTCCAAAATTAACCTTGAAAAAAGAGATAAAATTGTCTCAATAAATACTTTAATTTGGAAAGAAGATGCAGAATAATAACAGATCTCAAACTGCAAAGGTTTTCACCATCACCGTGGACCCACTGCCAGCCACTCAATGTCACTATGCTAGAACGCAACTATACTTCAAATTGACTAGTTTAGGAATCAATGGTGCAACTATAAGAGTGATTAGAGAAGGATGAACCGAAATTGAAAAAGGTAAAATGGTGTAGAGTGAAACGAGGCAACGGGGTGAAGGGAGGTGAAGGATAGTTTTGGGTTTTAAATTTAATAGGAATAGTTTCGTATTTCAATCAGGATACAGAGGTGCAAGTTGAAATTACGGAGGCATAGGAAGAAGCGTCTTAACCGCACTCTAATACCTTCTTCCAGCAACTTCATATAAAATTTTAAATAAAATTTTAAATGGCAGTTATTCCTTCAACTTTAAAAGTAAAAAAACCAAATTAGCCTCCACCCTAATATTTTATATCCGGTTTTCACATTCCAAATCTCTACCTCCATCCATTTTGACCACCGTGTGAAGCTTTTATGTCGTCGCAGCCACTGCTCTCTTCATTCACTTCACTCCATACCAGACATGGATCTGTGTATCTGCATTGCTGCTACTGCGAAGAAAATGCGGGTATAGGGTTTAGGGTTTAGGGTTCACAGATTTATCCGTTCATAGATTCACCATCCATTTGTTTCCATTCTTCCAAATCTTCAATTAATCCTTCAAACAAGAATTAGGTAAGTAATTTTTTGTGTTTATTAGCAATTAGTAAGTGATATTGCTGATTAGAGTAGTTGATTTGGGGTTTGGGGCACTGTCGACGGCGAAGGAAGAATTTTTCGATTTGGGGTATCAGAATCGGATGGGTTTCATCCGGTTCTCGTTTTGATTTGGAAATGACAACCGAATGGCACCCCCATTCGGTTCTCATTATTTTGCCAGTGTGAACCGGATGGGTGTGCCATCCAGTTGTAAATGTTTCAATTTTTTTTTTCTTAGTGACTTTGTACTTTGACAAATATGGCTAGGACCAAAGAAGCTAGTTCCCATCATGAAGGCCGGAGAAGGCCTATAGCATCAGTTCGTAGAGGGGATCAGGGTACTTCATCCAGTGCTCCTGCTGTTGGTGGTAATGCTCCTCATGTTGGTGGTAATGCTCCTCATATTGGTGGTGTCGCTCCTCGTATTGGTGGTGGTGACGCTGGAGGTTTTCCTAGGGGACAATTTGATGTGTCTCTTTTGGTCAGTTATAAGCATTGAGATTGTGAGAGGGTGAGGTAATGTTATAACTTGTTGTGTTTATTTTGTGTTTAATATGTGTTTAATTGGTGTTGTCTTTTGTTTAGGATCGCGGAGTCCTAAAATTAGTCTCTCATGGGAGAAAGGTTAACAACTTTGGTCTTCCTCGTGCTGAGGTGTTTGCACTGATTGTGAATAGCAGATTGTTACCTCTATGCAACATGTGTTATGAGGTAGCGGACAAGGGCCTCATGTGTGGATTTGTTGAGAGGTGACATCATGACACAAATACATTTCATATGCCATTTGGTGAGATGACGATCACTTTGGATAACTTCAATGACATTCATCAAAGTCAGGTCTCTATCACTAACAATAACTGTAGGATACACATCTCTTCTAAAAAACAACCCTGTTAATCTTTGCAAAGCCCAAGTGAAATTGTTTTCACGTTCAGTAGACATCAAAACAAAGGCAGCTGAGAAAGTTAAGCCTGTGGATGTAACACCTACAATTCCAAGTAGTGGAACCTATACTTATTTGTCTTATAGGTGCTATCCATCAATAACACATTGCTAAATGCGTTTAATAACTTCAAAGAATCAGGATGAGTCCAAAAGATATCACTTACAACTCGGGATGACTCGTGACACCTATGCCAATGAATATACTTGTCACGCTCCAACAACATCATCAACTGCTGCATTTCAGTTCTTGATCCTCTAATCGATCTCTTGTATGTATATATGGTATTATATAACTGTTTCAGTGTCGTCACATTGTCTTCATTATCCTCTTTAAGTGTAAGCAATATGTTCTTTGGTTTAACTCGACTCTTTGTCATGTCAACAACTAAAGCGTGTTCATCGGGCTGTAACCTACCAGCATAAGGGTGACCAACCAATGTATTAGCCAATTCATGGTTATGCAACCCACATACGACTTTCAAAAACCAACCTTCTCTACCTTTTATTGGTTTGCCACACAATCTAAATGGACAGTCACACTTCCTTGTACCTGTTATACTCACATCTAAATTTGTTTTGTACTTTCTATATTTTCCACTTCTCTCACATCCCAACAAGACATAGGTCCTCCTACCTTGTGCTCTAGTTGCTTTGTCTGATCTCAGTATGACAACAACAAAGCCAAGTCTAAATGCAACCTTGCGAACCCATTCAAGTAATTCATCTCGGGTACCAAATACCTACACAATATATTACATTCTTATGTAATTAATTTACAATTCATAAACATAAATAAAAGTAAAACATTTAACCTTATCAGTTGTGAATTCAAGATTGCAATCCTCTTTCCGAACCAAGGAACTACTTTCATGTTCTTCATTTATAATAGACATCTTGTTTATTTCCTCTGAATACATACAACGACTATCCATACACATTCCAACAACTAATGCAAAAACCAAAATGTGAACCGAACGCCACCCCATCCGGTTCACAAAACATAAAAAAAAGACAATCGGATGCAGTGGAGGGGGGTGCCATCTGGTGAGTAAACTGTGAACTTGATGCCTCTCCCATCCAGTTGTCAAATGGAAATAAAATTTGAGAACCGGATGAGGTACACTTAGTGGCCATCCGGTTTTCAAATTTGTTTACATTTGACAACCGGACGGGGGGTGTCTGGTTCATAGATTACACACCAAATGGCACCCCCCTCCTCACTGCATCCGGTTGTCATTATACGAACCGGATGACTACCTGTCTGGTTCTCAAAATTCAAAACATGAGAATTGGATGGACTCATCCGGGTGCCCTACCAGAAATTTAAAAAATCTACCAAAATGAAAAATCTTACCTCATTGTCGTTCTTGTCACCGATAAATACTGCACAATGGTTGGAAAGTCTTCCCTACCCTTCAATCACCCTTAAAACTTTAAAAAATGAGACTGGGAAAGATGAATTTCAAAGAAAATGGATATTGTGCTATACTGTGCATTATGGTTGTCGAAAAGAAGAAAAAAACCTTTCTAATAAAAAAATGTTATTTAAGTAATTTTTTATAGGAACAATTGTAAAATTAAAATTTTATATTGAGGTATTTGGAATTCTGAGTTCGGCCCCAGTAAATTGATAAGATTCTAAAGTACTTCAAAAGAAAAGTAAACGGTATTTACTGGTTCCTTAATAATAAATGAACTCCTTTTCTTTCAATATTTTTTTAATACCCTTCTAATTTGATTTCACTTTCACTGAACAAATTTTTATTCCAGAAACCTTTCTTGGTTAGGAAGAAATATAAATATCAAAAGCCTAACAAAGAAAAACAAAGAGTAATCCCCTTTTGGAATTGGGCCTTTGGACACCATTACAATAGGCCTAAAGTAGTTGTAGGTTGATGGTTTATTCCTGCACTTCCAAGCTTTCTTTGACACCTCCAAATATTTTTAAAATTTTCCAAAATGTTACATTTGCAAAGATCATTCTACGCTTCTGTATATTTGTTAAACTAATGCAACAGTGAGGATGGAGGTGCGTGAGGAAGATGAAGGTGATCGTGGCAGCGGTATTGTGGTGCTAGAGGTGGCTTTTGGCAAAATAGTGGAGCGGCGGCAGAACGTAAGATCGTTTGAGGTAAATTGGGTAGAGTGGATTATAGTTGTATTTCAGAATTTAAGATTCAGAAGATTTTCGAAATACGCTTTTGTGGAAGTTGTTTTGATTTAAATGTGTGCTTCCGGAATATGTTATATTAGAAGTCATTTTATACTTCCAAAAGGGAATTTTAAAAAATCAATTACCTTATATAACAACCTGTTTTGGAATGCCTTTAATGACTTCCATAACAGTTATTAAACACTTTCAAAAACAGGATGTTCCGAAAATTAATTGGTTTTTGAAAAATATTTTCGGAATAGCATGTTTCGAAAGGATAAAATAACTTCTGAAACGAACTATTTTGAAAGTATTTTTATGCTTCTGAATCCGGAATAAGCTCTCCAAATTATCTATTCCGAAAGTATTTTTCCACGAAAAAACCACTCCAATCATACCCACCCCCATTCACAAAACCACTCCAATCATACCCTGAACCTTCAATATATCTCAGACAATTGGCACGGTGGTGGACGACAATGGACACTGCGGCAGCGGCGGTGACAAAATAAATGGAGGTGCGAAATCCTTGAAAGTGGCGGCACAACGAATGAACGTGGAAGAGAATAAAGGTAGAAGATTGATTTAGTTGATTGGAGGTGACAGCATAGTGAATGAACGTGTAAGAAAATGGAGGTGGAAGAGAATGGAGGGTTTAAAAAGTGAAAATGGTCTACACAATAAATTATTAAGGGTACTTTAGAAATTTTAAAAAAAATACGAAGGTGCTTGAAGAAACCTTTTGGAGGTGCAGGAAGAAACCGTCTTGTAGGTTCTGCACCCCAATACTTTCCTCTTACACCCCCATTTATCAAATACCCATTTTATTTGTGTTTTAAATTTTGAAGCTTGAAAAACTCCACTTTTGTGTTGCCCGTGACTTTAGCTCCTGCAATTGCTTGGCAAAGGATATCGTTGGATAGTCCTGGTTTTTCCGCATATTTTGTATTGTTTATATTTTAGTATTTTTGGAAGTTTTTTGTAATGGTTGAAAGCTAACATATATCTCATTCACAATTGTTAGGTTAAAATTTCTCTCCATCGTATTTGAATATCAGAAATCAGAGTCATTTACTAGCATAGAGAGCAAAAACGACGGAAATCACGAAAGGAGATCAAGTTTGAGTGCACTCTTGAAGATTACTATTTGTTAAAATAGCCAAGAGCGGACGAGGGAATATACTTTCATTATAGAGAGTATTTTTGTCTTTTAATTTATTTCATGAAGATGTTGAAATATGAGATACAAAAACTAATAGTATATAAATTGTTAATAAGCAAATTAAATAATCTATGGATAATAACAAATAATTAATAAGTAAAATACCATGTAATGATATCACTTTAATATAATATTGTATTTATTGATAATATTGAGCATATGATTTTATTTAGAAGACAAATAAATAAGAAATAATTACATTGTGAGATTTCTATTAAAATAGAAAGGGGTGATATTGTGAGCCATATTACAAAGAAAAATTGTGATTTCAAATTATTAAGGATGAACAAAAATAAGAATGATAAGAGTGATGAATTAGAATGAATTGATTTGGTTTAATGAAGGTTATTTATATTTTTGTGTCCATGTTTATTAGAATATGTACTAAAGATGTGTACTTAACTTTTTTTTAAATAAATTTTTTGATAAAGTTTATTTAATTATTTATTTTTTTAAGAATTGATATTATGGTTATGCCCAACACAAGTTAATCTAATACATTATTTTTAAACGGAGCCCGGCACAAATTACACCCAAGAGCACTATTTTTGAAATGTGTCCGATATATCTGATATACGTTCGACCCTTTTACATAATTTAAAAAACTCCTTTCTTAAAATTTTCAAACTCTTAATTCAATTTTAAAAAGTATATTCATCTAAATTCATCACATACCATCTTAAAACTTTCGTAAGAATCAATATCTATTACCTTCTATACCTCACAAAAAGTAAGTCGACAGTTCAAAATTCTTGCATCAGATTCATACCTTGTCTCATTCATAACTTATCAAATTTTCACTTTAGAAATCATACCAATCCCATATTATTACAGGTGAAATATCTAATTAAATCAACTCATAAAGTATTAGGAAAACTTACAACTATATATAAATTAGGGAAAAAATTAGAAAAACTTATAATTAATTAAAAAAATTAAAATTAACTTACTCAAAACAAGATTTTGATATAACAATTGTGTTCTACTTATCACCACGAGATTAATATTAAACTCTAATGGTCAATTTGATAACAAATGTAATAAAAAAATTTAGAGAGAAGATAGAAGAAAAAAATATAATTTTTAGAAAAAATAGTACTTAAATTAAAATGAAAACTGAATAATTATATTTTTTATTTCTTTCTAGTTTAACATTAAAATATATTTTTAACATCACCACTTCTACTGGATATTCAAATTCTCAGTTTTCATAAAGTATTATTAAATCTGTAATATTATCGTTATTAAAAGAAAAAAATACGAAAGAGTAAAGTCCTTTATTCTTTTAAAATTATAATTGTGGTTTACTCAATGTTTCATTTCTCTACTAACGAAATTCCATTCCAGTTTTGGCATTAGAACAGTGAGGCCTCACCATGTCCTTGTGCTAAGGACTGCGTCTCTTTGTTCTCAAGGTTTGGCACAGAGAAGGACGAAAGTAGTTTTAATATCGAAAATGATGTCATATGCGGGATAACGATGTATTTGGATTATTTAGAAAAAGAGAAGAAATTAAGATTATTTAGATTATGAGAAATTGACGATTACCTCTATGAAGTCGGAATGGAATCTATGGAATCTTAGTGTTGTTTGTTGGTTTTCCAATTCATTCGTTAATATAAATAATTTATAAAATAATTTTTTAAAAACTTAAATGTAAAAGATAAAATTTTAAAAAGTTAAATAAAAGTCAGAAAATTCAATTAATTTCATTTTAATATAAAATCTATATTAACAAAATATTAAATTTATTTTATTTATTCAGTAATTATTTTAATGTTAGTTATTCATTTTATTATAAAATAATAAAATACATGTATAAATATTTAGTTATTATTTATATTTATATATTCTAGTTATTTACTATGTTAGAAAAAAAAATATTTTATTATATTTTCTTTAACTCTAATCGAATTACCTTCTTTGTTAACCGATTGTGATTGTGACAACCATCTTATAATTCTTACACGAATGGATTTAATTTTAGACTTATTGTATCAACAAAGAAACTTTAATTTAGATGATTATTCAACAAGGTCAAGAGTTCTTATTGAATGTTCTTGATGAGTGCAGGATTACAGAAGATATGCCATATGACAACAAGCATGTGAGGCAAGTTAAATACATTAAAAAGTCTTTCAATTCTGAAATTTGCTTTACCATTCAACATACACACGAGGAAGAAGCAGCGTGCGTATATTCTACAATTTCATCCCTTTCATAAAACTATTCCAAACTCTTTCACCAATCTTCTAACTTTGTTATTTGAGTGAATAGATTTAAAATAATATCCAACCTTACATCGTTTTTCAAAACGTTGAAAGTTAGTACCAGAAAAAAATAACAAAAAAAGTCTTGATTTGATTTAATAGAAAAAAAAGTTAAAAATTCAATTAGATTTAGTGTACTAAATTTATTATTGTTCATAAAAATATAAGCACAACTTTAAGTGATGAAAATTATTGAGAATTACACATAGATCAACAATGTAGAAACATTTTCATTCAAAAACAGATATAAAGACTTGACTGAAGATAATTTATAAAGGATAATTTGAATGGAATAAAAAATTCTAAAATATGCATGAGAAAATAGATATTTAATAATATAAAATTTTATAATTATATGATGACATTTAATATCTAAACGTAAAAGAGTAATATAATTTTATAAGTTAAAAAGTAAAAGAAAAAACTACTATAATAATTAATAATTTGAATAATATTTTTAAAAAATTGCCTTAGGCCAAAGGGGTGTTGTGGCTCGCTAATGTTGGACCGCTTTGTTCGTTAGGCACAGGCACGTGATTTCACATTCACATTACAATTCATAATAATAATAATAATAATAATATTATTATTATTATTATTTTGATAATTATTTCATTCTATTAATACTTTGTTTATAGTTAATATATTTTTTATATAGTCTTCTAAAATACATCAGTTTTAATCCAAAGATATTACAACTTCATTACCATTATTTTATTTTTCAAACACTCTTTATTTAAATGTGTATGCTTGAAGGTCTTTATCTCTAATTAGCATGCAGATGTAGATACACGGTTTTACCTTTTTTGTATGAAAATTGTTGTAGATAGAATTTCAACTTTTGGTATCGAATGATAGGTCTAGTTAAGATATAGAATTTCAACTATTATTAGTGTTGATTTATAGAATTTCAACATTGCCTTACGTAAGGGTTTTATAGCATTGACCACTCTAACTCTTACATGCAATCTCTCGTGCTTTGTCCCTATTTCCTCCGTATCTTTCTGACCAAGTACTTATAAAAATAATTAAGGAAAAGTATATTTTAATATCGCTGGGAATTATCTTCATTTAACATAATATTTTATTTCAGAATAAATCTAACGTCTTTTTCTATATACAATGTCAAATTATCATAGCTCAATAATTAAATGTTGTTGGTGGGGCTTATAAGCCCTTTGTTGGTTTGCATTTGCCAATCAATTCTATTATATCATCTGCATATATCGCCCAAATGACCGACTCTTTGCACGCTTTGAAAGAAATTGTGTGATAACTATGGGAGATAAAAGATATTTAATAATGAAAAATGCGAAAATGTATATATCATATAAGTCTTTATTTGAGTTTTAAATCAAATTGTCTCCATTACACATTTAATATAATTGGACAAAATGTTTGTGTCCAATAAAGTAGGTACTTGAAAGGGTCAAAGGTATGTTTTCAAATATGCATCCAGTGCAATCGTGAAAAGCATAAAAAACTTTATGAATTTGATACATCTGATATATATTATATGAATTTTTGTTTATAATGGGCTATAAATTCAAATGTGATTATTTTATGGTTTGTAGCCGCCATGAAATCTATGATCGACTACCCTTTTTTATGGGTAGTTTTATGAACTCATTTTTAGACTACCTTTGGCGCTTGCTTTCCGGATTATGTTCCTTATAGTGGAAATAGGAGACATTAAATTTCCCAAGTAATTAATAAAAATGATCAAATAAAAAATAAAAATGAATCAATAATATAAAAAAGGAAATTTAAAAAATGGAGAAAGTAAAATATATTTTAACTTTCATAATAAAACATTTTTATTTATGAACCAAAAGTATCTTAAAATATTTAATATTTGAGATTTTATTACAATATCTTTGTTTTTCTCAAAATATTTTTATTATTCATTCTATTGTGATTGTTATTCAATTATATCCATTAGGTAAATGTAAATTCTGACGATAAAATATAAAGAAATTTAAATAATGTTGGATATAAATAAAAAACAAATCATATGAAAATAAATATTGTCTTGAGATAAAAGATATAGAATGAAAACTAATTTTCTGAAAATCATTTAGGCTTCAAAAATATTAAAATAATGAAGATGAAAGGGTGGGTTGAAGGTTGAGACATTACTCATCATGTATAAAAGGTTGGGAGATTACTCATATAAAAGATATATAAAAGGTTAGGAGATTCGTACATAAAGCTAAATGCATGCATGGTCTGATGTAGAAGCCTTTTGTATATTGCTTACATATCCTCAACATACGTGGGTCTTGAGCCGATAATTTTGACTTATGAGGCTGCCGCAACAAGTGACTTGAAGCCATGTGTTGTTACCATACATTTTTGGCAATCCATGCTGGAATTCCTTCATGGCCTCACGAGGAACTCCACTATGAAAAAAAAAATTCTCAAAAACAGTCTGATTTAGAATGCTGGTTAGATGACCTCTTCTCGAACAGATATGTTTTATAAAGGTGTTGGAAAATGAAGAGATATAGATGACAAAAACACGTAAGAACACAAATATGCTGTTTCTTTTTCAAAGGTATAATTTAAAAACGGAAAATGATCCCTATATTGTGCACATAAATTTGTCACTCTGCCAACTGCAAACCAAACCAAACCACTCTCCCACGAGCCTTCTCCAAGCCCTTAGTGTACATTTGCGAATCAATTCTAAGATACCAAATGTTCTTTTCACAACCTTTTAAAGGAAAAGACCATTTGCAACCGTAACATGACAATTTATGCTTACGTAATAAAGGGTAAAAATGTAAAATGACTATGTTTGAAAAAATTGAATGATCAAAAGAATCCATGCTATGAGATTCTTTATGTAACCATTTCACAAACCTGACGAGCAACTGTGTCTAAAACGGACCATGATCCTTTTGTGCATATAGATAAGACTGTATCTCTGCATTTGCCACTCTTCCCCAACTCCAAACCAAACATCTCTCCCTCGCCGAAATGAACAACCCTTTGGACGCTGGAGAGGTTGTTAACAAAACCAACTCCAACAAATGCAGGAACCCTAAACCACGCCATGAACAACGCCATGTAGAAAGCATCAGCCACTACCTTGGATACGCTGACTTCGACAGAAACAAAGCACCTCAGGCATCAAAGAAGGATAAGAAAGCAGATACCACTATCCAATCTTGCATTTCCTATTCTAAGCAGCCTCCAAACAATTGAATCAATGTCTGCTCCATCTCTTCCTTTCTCACTCATCAATAATGTTTTTTGTTTGTTTGTTGCTCTCTCTATCTGTGTCTCTCTTGCAAGTGCTGTTATATAATGCAATATTATCTGAGATGGAAATCAAACTTCAAATTTCATACTTCACAAAACTTGCTTCAGCCTTTGAAGTTTGTGTGCAAAATCATCAACACTATCTTATTGCTTATGTGATCTATGCTTTACATTGCACCACTCACACAACACCCTCCTTTTCCAATCTAGATCACTCCTTTCTTTTTTACTTCCTCAATTCCACTTTTGATCTGTTATGAAACATTTTGATCATTTTTAAATTTATTAGTGTAGTGATTATAATTTTATTTTAATATTACTCTAGATGAATATTTATTAGTTTAAATTATTTCATTGTTAATCATAACCTAATTAGGTTGTTAAGTAATCATTAGTCTACAACAAGTTATAAATCAAGTAGATGGAAGAAATAAATGCTATTTCTGCAAGACTAGGTTATTTTTGTCCGTGGACTGCGTTGCTATTGCACTTAAATATATTATTTTATACTACATTAGTAATGTAAGAAAATTATATTAACCAAACTTATTTGGACGTTTGTAATATATAGCATTAACTTTGTTTAGCATTATATTTTTATTTATTTTAAAAAATAAAATTACACTAATCAAAAAGTAGAACCCAATTAGTTTTATCTAAAGGTAGAACCCAATTAAGAGGAACACGGTGAATAATTTATTTCTTTTTAAAAAAAGCTGTAAAGTACAACGCTTTTCTAAAAAACTATATCTATATTTTATACAAACATTGATTACATAAGTGCTATATTAATATTTGAATCTTAGAATGTAGTCCTTATTGAAATAAACGCTCCATTTAAAATATTAATTTTTTAAAATTAAAAAAAAATTATATAAATAATTATCTTTTTTAGTTTTAAAAAATTATATTTATAAATTTTATTAAAGTACTATTTTATTAATGAGAAATAAAAATAATTTGATTTCATAATATAAGCCAAAAAATAGTATAATATTAAAAAAATATCAATTAAGTTAAGAAATTGAATTATTAACTCAATTATTTTAAAAAATATATACATTTTTAAAAGAGTGTTTAATATTAGGAAAAATTAAAATGATGGGAGTGTACGATAATCTTTAATAGTCTTGACATACCGTGGTAATTGTTGAGTGTTAGCAAAAGGAGAGAGATATAAATAAATAAAATTGATATAAAGTGATCATAACAAATAACAATACAGAATAAAAAAAAATATTTTGATAATTTTTACTCTCCCAATTTCACTTTTTATCTGTCATTAAATATTTTGATAATTTTTATTTATTTTGTATTGTAATAATTATAATTTTATTTAGTATTATTCCAGATAAATACTTATTAGTTTAAATTATTTCATTGGTACACATACAGATCAGGTTGTTCAATATTCATTACTATATAACAAGTTATAATAAATCAATTAGATGGAAAATAACGTAATTATTCATACATGTATTTGTTTAGATTCGTAAATAAAAACAAAAACAGATAAGACTATAAGAATATGTTATTAAAACGTTAATGACCCACTTATTTATTATTTTTATGAGATTTATTTAGACATTATAAAAATAAAGTAAAAGAATGTAAGGTTTATTTTAATTAGAGCTTTTGAGAAAGAAAGAATCAACCCAACCTGGGAGTATCTTAATTGAGGTGAACATGCGTGATGGGAACCTATGACGAGACTTTCTACGGGAAGTTGTATGAGCCCATTGAACAATACAATACTTCGTATTGTATTGTTAACGTGTAATTTCCGCCGAGTAATTAATAAATATTATCAAATAAAAAAATTAATTAAGAGCATTAAACAAGGAAATTTGAGAAATGGACAGGATCAAAAATTTGAAGACAAAACGAAAATATGTTTTAAGTTTCATGAAATAACATTTTTATTTACAACTGTTTTGTTATATATAATTAAGAATGTAAAACAATAATTGCTCAGAAATAATATTAACTGACTTAAGCTTTGATATACCTCAACATTACACATGATCAAATTTTTAAACCTAGACTAGTTGTAAATAAATAATTTTTCTTATACAAATACTTTTACAAATGTTACTTTTTAACCCAAAATATTTTATAAACAAATTTAATATACACTATTTTTGTGATGTAATATTTTTGTAAATTTGTTAATTGTCAAACTCTCATAACTACTTAATTACAAAAATATTAACTAAAATATAATTTAAAATATGTATCTAATTATTAATATTTATTTGTTGTTATAATTCATAAATGATTCTTTAACTAAAAGTCACAATAAAGAATATTTGTAATTTTTAGTTTTAAGAGGAGATGATGATAAGATAATTGACAACCTCATGTTTTCAATTAGTGATATTGTGTATATTATAATATATTTTATTTATCATACATTCTTTTAAGTATGATATAACTTAATTGGTTTTATTTTTTAGTGTTAGACTCTTATATCTCTACTTACTTTTTTAAATTATCATTTAAAATGATTTTCTATTTTGAATTATGAGTCAGAAAAAAAGGGGGAAAAGTTCAAGACTCGACTCACCTAATAAATTCGAGAGCGGAAGTCCTTCAGCATACATACATAAATCATAACCACTACACCAATACCAAATTGGCAATCATATACTCATTAATAATATTCTTATCATGACTCTTATGATTATTATTTTTGTCATATTAATAAGTATAATATTAATAATATTAAAATAATAATAATATTATGATTATTAATATTAATAAAATAATAATTATATTAATAACAATATTCATGATCATATTAATATTAATATTAATATTAATTATAATACTAATACTATTATTCTTAATGACATTAATATTAAGACTAAATATAATAATATTAAATAATATTCTTAATCATATAAGTCAATGATAATAATAATAATAATATCATAAATAATAATAATAATATCACAAATAATAATAACAATAATATTGATAATAATAATAATATTAATAATAATTTTAAAATAATAATAATAATGATATTAATAAATATAATATTTAAAATAATATTAATAATATAATATTATTGATATGAATATTACTCTTATTAACAATTTTAATATTAATATTAAAATATAATAATATTAATAATATTATTATTATTAGTATTACTCATATTAATAAATAATAATAATATTACTGTAATAATATAATAATAATAAGAATCAAAATAATAAAAATAAAATTAAATACAATATTATTAATATTATTAATTATATAAGTTAATATATATATATATATATATATATATATATATATATATATATATATATATATATATATATATATATATATATTAAGGAAAATTATCATTTCATAAAAGCAAAACTGGAGTACCAAGAAATTATTACTAGATTTGTTAACTCTAATAAACAATTAATTAACTTATTCACCAAATTTTTAAGTATCTGTTTGGTTGAACTGATTTGCGAAGATTTACTGTTCAAGAAGATGGATTTGAGGGGATGAAGGCTATTTGGTTGACCTAATTTAAGAGGATGGATGAGGAGGGATTTGTAGGATGACATCTTCGCTCATGTGAAGAGATTTGAAGAGATGAAACTTGAAATTACAAAATAACCCTCATAAATAAAGTAGAAATTACAAAATACCTTTGTAAACATATATAACATTTAATGGTATCATATATATATGTTAATAATAGTATTTAATTTTGAATAATTACTTTTAATTAAATGTTATCTATTAATATTATTTATTTTAAATTTAAGTACACATTTCATTTGTTTTAGTCAATTTAAGTAAACTGTTTATATACTTTTTATTATAACTTATTAATATTTTTATAGAAACAAAATAAGAATTCAAAAAATTCGTATTTAATCTCTTAAAAATATAGTAAAAATAAATTTAACTTTTTAAGAAAGAGAATTAATAAAAAAAGTAAATTTAAAAAACATTGCAAACTATTTTTATTTAGACTAATAATTTTAAAAGTTTCAATTTAAGTAAAATGTAAAAATATTTATACTTACAAAAACAACAGTAAATTTTAATAAAAAAAATAGTTTAGATTGTACGAATTTTTTTTACAGATTTTAGTTAATTATAATTTAGACTAAATTGTATTTTTTAATAGAATAATAAATTTGTGATTTTATTGCATTATTTAGGATTTATCTTTAATTTTAAATAATTTAGAAGATATGTTTTAAATAATTTTAGTAATATTTTTTATATTAAAATCAATTTAATCCAATTCATTCTAATTTTTTACCATATTATTTTATAAGGGTTAATTTCAGAAATATATGAATTATAAAAATAAAAACAAGTTTATAACCTCTTTCAAATCATTTCCAAACTTTCATAATCAATCTCCTTAAATTGCTTCAAATCTTACTATCTATCCATTAATCCAAACAACCCTTTCATCCCCACACAATTCACTCAAATCCCTTCAAATCCAATCTTCTCAAATCTACTCCCCAACCAAACAAAACCAAACAAAACCTAAGAGAGATAATAATAGATTATATTTACATCAAATTTGATACATATGACCTATATGTTCCAACTTGAGGAGGAATCTTATAATTATAAACGTAAGGAGTTGATCTTACATAATTAGAAAAATATTAAAATAAAAGTTTGATCCTATATAATCAGAGATATTTATATTATATATGTGTTACTATAAATTTATTTATTTATTTCTATCATGTATTTATTAATAAATGATATCAAATATGTTCTATTTATTATTTTTATTTTATTTTCTAAATATAAATAAAGAATCTAGATTGCCTCACAAGTACTTAGTTTCATCTCAATATTTTTCTCTTTCCTAGAATTTAACACACACATACGTCAATTTGTTTAAACATGAGATTAGTTCATGGAGAAATGGTAGTAGCATACATATTTTTTATATACTCTTCTTAATACACTTTCTTTTATTGGTTAAAATTTCTGGAAAAAAAATTGTTGGTTTCACTTCATGTTTAATTATTTTTTGTGACTTTATTAAGATAAGTTTATAAGAGAATATGTTGTTAACGTTCTTCTTTACCCAAATCATAACTATTAATAAAGTTAATATCATTTTTAGTTATTCTTTAAGTATATATAATGAGTATTTGAGAACTGATTAAATTTAATTTGTATCTAAAATATGGCGAAATGTTTAATTTGTGATGTGATTCATAATTAATTATTATGATTTTATATATTAAAATTGTTTCATGTAAATTATGTGTAAAAGAAGAAAAAGAAAGGTATTTAGTTATTAGTTCCATAATGATGTTTAGGTGCTCATATTAGAGAGTAAAATGTATGTGTGGATATATTAGTATATTAGTTAGGCATAATATTGTTTGTAGCAATTTTAATTTTTTCTAGTGGCATGTTATTCTGAGTTTTATCATACATAACTTCTTTAACAATAGGTTTGGTTTGTTTGTTTTTAAATTTATTTAATTTTATAATGAGCTTTGATGTAATCTTATTATAAATTTTTTATAAAGTTTTTTCTTTAATTTTTTTATGTTATACGAATAATAAATGAAGTTAGAGTGTTAACATTTTTGAGATGGGTTGATTTCATTGTGATTTTTTTTTCTACACATCAAACCTTGTAATTGTAAAGAAAAGAGTGAAAGAAAAAATATAATAGGAAATATTGACTAGTTGTACAATTTTATTGAAGTGTGAAAATATCACTATTTTTTCTAATTTTAAAAATAAATTTCATCAAATTTCACTTATTTGATGTTTTTTTTTTGTTTTGTTTTAGAAAGAGTTTTCTAAAATGACTTTTTTTTTTTTTTTTTGTTTTAGAAAGAGTTTTCTAAAATGACTTTTTTTTTTTAATATATTCGTTTATAGCGTGTTCCTCTCCTTTTCTTCTTCTGTAATAATAACGGTGAAAATAGTGGCGAGCTATCAACAATGATGTAAGGGAAAGCAAGTAGAGGATAATTCAGTCATTTCATACAACGGTAAGGATGTATATTAAAAAAATGGGGTTGTAGGAAACAAAAATCCAATTGAACATTAGAGTGGAGACTTTTTTTTCTCTGCACCTTCATTATTAGTAATCGCACACCTATATTAATAGAAAAAGACTAAAATATCTTCTATTACAATGTTATTGTTGCTGGTTGATAAACCATTTAGTCGTCTCTAATTTTCAAAATAAAATTGCATAGATCTACCTAAGTCATTTTCTTAAAAAACTTAACTCTCATCAAATTTATTTATCAACTTTTTCCTTTATAAAAATTATTACATAATGAATTTTGTATTAGAGTAAAACAGATCAACCTAATGACAATTTTAAAATTATAATAAAACTAACCTACAATTATACTAACAATTAATCAGTAATTCCTTTATCCTAACTAAATTGCAATTTATGAATTCAACCTTAACTATTATGACCTTGCTAAAATTAAATGCAGAACAAAATAAAAAATGTTCACTTATTATGCCTAACTAATAGAAATATATACTAAAATAAATCATCACAAATCAAATATAATAAAACAGTTAATCCTAGAATAAAAACATTCAACGGTCATCATGGGATTAATTGTTGTAATGAGTACATGAACTTGAATTCACTTAACAAGAAAAAATATAAAGAATCAATACGTAAATTTTCAATTGAGAATGAAAATTACTTACAATCCTAATATAACTAAAACTCTATATGTAAATTGAATCGGTGAATTTTTTCTAAATATTGAACAAAAGCAATTTTTATTTCTAGAAACAAAGATCGAATATGAAAAACCGAAGAAATTGGAAGCACGCTCTTCTTTTTTTTTCTCCGTTCAAAACCCTTTCTCTCAAATAATAATGAACAGTAGTGAAAATAAAGTTGTTGAAAATTTCGTTTTTTCTTTTTTTTCTCGAAATCCTCCATTCTTTTATATACTATATACCGGTGCCTAATCAAATTCGATGTATAATTCTGAAATTGTCCTCTCATCTTTTCAAATTTCTTTGACAGATATACCCCTCATTTTCTCTTATTCATTTCTTTGACAGATATACCTTCACAGGATAGGATATTGTGGCTTTTTACTCTTCACAGCATAGGATTAAGTAGGAAAACTCCTAACACTTAGAAGTTCTCAAATAAGACTATTTGGTTAAAATGATTTTGAAATATCTAGTTACTAATGGACCAAATTGTGAAAGATATGAGGTTTGAAGGAATAAAGGTAAAACCAAAACTTAGAGGGAAGGAAAAAGAAATGAGTACATCAGGAGTGAGAGAATGAATCTTGATACCGTAAGACCAAGACCCTAGAAAATAGTTATAGAGTAGAAGTGGGATAGGAAAACAACACTTATATTTTATTATTAAATTGAAAAGTTCATATAAAAAGAAAAATCACTTATTTAGGTTTCATTTTATAAAATCACCATCTCTCTATAATAGATTTCTTTTTCTCCCCCACATTCTCTCTAGATTTCTGACCCCACTTTTTCATCTTATTGACGATCAGAGTCCATTATTAGACTCGTACTATACATTAGGGTATAACTGCCTTATTAGAATATTGATTTGAGTAAGTTCATTTTCTGCTTCTTTTCACTTTGATTTAGTTTTCAAGTGTTGTTTTTTCCCTAGATATTATGCTTTCATGTGCTCTCTTAAGACTTCAAGATGAGTCTTTGTTAGTTCAATATCTTTATCTTTGTGATTTCTGTTAACGGATTATCAGCAAGTGTACTGAGTCCTTAAGTAGTATCGTTTCCACAGGAAATGAAATTTAATTGAAAACCAAATATATATCAATAGATAGTGAATAAAAGCAATTAACAATAATGAGTTTGTTTAACAATTTAAAGAAAAGTGACAGAAAGTAGTTAAAAGAGATGAAATTAATAATAATAAAAACCTTGGGATTGAATTGTAACTGACTCTCCTTCCCATACACTCATAATTAAATAATTATGTCATTTTATTAAATTACCCTTCTATGCAAATAAAGACCTTTTCAACTTGCATTTCAACTTGCATTTGCAATGAACAGTCATTACGTTACACTTCATTCCTGAACGTATACCTGTAATGAGTTAATGTTTATTTCCAATTTCAAATAATACTTTCCAGTCAAAATAAGAAATCTGAGATATACAAAGCTAAACAAAACGTTAACAAGAGTAATTAAATTGAATGACATAAAAATAATATTAAGAGTGCATATGAAAGTGAGACTTTACATTCAATCCCAAGAAGAAAAGAAATTAGCTACGCATGGTAGCCATGAAAATACAATGGAAAAGGAAAAAGGAAAATTCTTGATTGCAAAAGTGCTTCCAAAAGATCTTCCAAAAGATGATGATGCCCTTTGTTCATTCTAGCCTTCCTTTTATAAAAGATCCCTGCTCTTTGTTACAAAGTGATTGTTATTTCGCACTTTAAACTTTAGTGGCATTGATGCCTTCGTTCAGAACTTCTTTTCTGATTTAAGTGAGTTTTAGCTCAACCTCCTCCTTTAGCATAAGCAAGAAGTCACTTAAAATATGTTTTTCTGCTCCTGTCCTTAATTCCAGCCTTCCTCATTCTCTCTTTCTTCAAATCTTACCTAAATCTCAACTGCATTCTCTTTCCATAACCAAAAACGCATTAAACAGAAAAATAAACAATAAAATCCCTAACTAAACAAAATCCCTAAAAATGCTATAATTAAAACAGAATAAATGCTAAAAATCCTAACAAATCTATGCTTAATTAACCCATTATTAACAGTTATCAATTTCTAAGTTTTTAAAGCTCTTTGTGAGTGTCTCAGCTTCTATTCAGGTAAGAGAAGTTGTTTATATGTACTTTACTCTCAAGTTTTGTTCAAGATCGTGTTCCTATTCAACAGGTAATTATTACTTTTAATTATTCTGTGTTTTCTTCAGTAGTGTTAATTATTATAACATGACCATTATGAATAGAGAGATGCAGTTGAAGAGTCTATTATGAGATTATAGAATATATATTGTACTCCACATTGTTTTTTTTATGAAGAATTAGAGTAAAAGTGCAAAGTTGTATCCTTTAGAACAAAAAATTATTTTACTCTCAATTTTTAGAAACTCAAGTTTTGTTCAAGACCGTGTGTGTTCCTGTTAATTAAGAATATGTAATCATTATTTTAAATTTCTGTGTTTTTAATAGTGTTAATTATAGCATCTGTGTTTTTAATAGTGTTAATGATAGCATAACTGCTGTTATAGGTACGGAGATGAAGTTAAAGAGTTTATTATGAGATTATATATTGTACTGTTGGGTTTAAAAATTTTAATAGTGCTTGAAAGTTAGGATTAGTTGCTGATATTTAGGTTACTAAGTTCACATTTTATTTAACTGCTTTGAATTAGTCCTAAGTATGGGTAGTTTTTGGTTTTAATATAAGTGTTTGAGAGAAAAAACACTTGAGGGAGTGAGTTAAAAACACGAGCATTTAAGAGGACATTAAAGGAAGAGAAGGATTAAAAATACTAGAGACAAGCATTTTTTTACACTTTGGGTGCCTTAGTTGGACAAAGACTATGCTCATTCATTATAATAATATTAATAAAAATAATAGTATTATTATAATAATAATATTTTTATTAATAATAATGTTTATAATAATAATGTTTATAATAATATTTATTATTTATGTTGATATCATTAATAATAGTAATATGATTATTATTGGTGTTATTATTAATTATAAAAATCATAATCACAATAATAATAATACCAATATTATTGATAATACTAAAATTATTATTAATTATATAAATAATAAAAATAACTAAAATAATAGTAAAAATAATCTTAAAATAATAGATATAGTAATAATAAAAATAGGATAAAACATAGTAAGAAGATTGAAAAAAATTGGATTTTTTTTTAAAAGAACATTCATTGCATACAAATTAATTTCGTATATAAGCCCGTCAGTAAATTACCTACGAACTTATTACATACAAATTTTCATCTGTATGTAAAATGATTATATACGAATTTTTTGCAATTATATACGAATTTTGTCCATGTGTAATTTCAATTCTTTTGTAGAGAAAATACAAGAGAAGAAAAATCACTTGAGATAAGCATCTTAACTTTTGGAACTCTCTAATATTGATTTATTTTAATCACTTTTCTTTTGCATAATGATAACAATAATGATGAACCAATTAGTAATTAATAGGTTTCGGACAATTTTTTTACAATTGGGCTAATCGGGGTTTAATTAAAAGTTTTATCCAACTTGATGTAATTTCTGAATTTTTTTCAGACTTCAGTATATGTTTCGAATTTTGTCTATAACTTTTGCAACAAAACTCATATTAAATTCCTCTTTATCTTGTTTTGCAAATAACTCGAATATTTACAAACTCTATTAGAGGGTCCAAGACCAAATTCAGACGGGAAAAATGGACAAAATCATCCTTGAAGTTGGCATAAGAAATCTGGACGAAATTTGGAGCGAAAATCATTAATGTTGGATCAAATTAGGGCAACGTACTGAAATGGATTAGGGTTTTGTTTAGAGGGTTGGATAGATTGTAAAGGAAGAAAAAAGGATAGATATTGTTATCATATTTTGATGGTAACTACATTTTATGTTTTTATTTGGGAATACATTTTCGTTCATTTTCTTTGCTTGTTTTCCTCACGTCCATATTTCCCTCATAAATGTTGTACAATAGAAAAGTGATGTCTCCTAAGGGTGAGTATGAGAAGATGGTGACTTAAAGGTATATATTGGATAGTATCGGTAACTCTGTGAGGAGCTCAAATAATGTTCTTCGGAAAAACAATCCCAAAGCCTACAATCTTCAAATTAGAGTAATATATATATATATATATAGTTCACTCTTAATTTTTAGAAACTTTCTCAAG
>Ga0209489_102050_pt1 | contig 41393 bp, 21 predicted proteins | sample SiratrowhiteBW_FD_187527 | JGI IMG/M metagenome (GOLD analysis project Ga0209489, IMG submission 187527) | Root nodule microbial communities of legume samples collected from California, USA - Siratro white BW (SPAdes) (version 2) | ecosystem: Host-associated > Plants > Roots > Nodule | place...
GGTTTGTAGGTGTACCTGGATTTTCTTAATAGAACTTTAGCCTTCATAGGGAAAAGTGGCTGAAAGAATCTCTTACTTGTTTGTGGAATTACTTGTACTATTATTGGCTGCTATTGCATGTGGTTATGAGGAAATCATCAGCATTGTCTTTTTTAAATCCTTTCTTCTGCTCTGTTTTTGGTACAGATGGGAAAATATTATTGAAAATTTTGATAAACTTATGGTCATTTCTATCTTACAATTTTCTAATGTTATTTAAGTTATTGTTATGTTGTCATCATTCAATGGTTAGGTCATTAAGCCAAAGCTTGCAAGACCTGGAAGAGTTCCTGTCACCACGTGTGCATGGGATCGAGATGGTAAATGCATTGCTGGTGGTATAGGCGATGGTTCGATCCAGGTATCTTTCTATTGCTCTGATATTACCAAGCAATTATGTCAATATATACTGATTGTAAGCACAGGCTGAAACAATGGTTGCATTTACCTTTCTCCTTATGTTTATTGGAACTGTCATTATTTTTAACAGATTTGGAATATTAAGCCTGGTTGGGGGAGTAGGCCAGATGTACACATTGAAAAAGGTCATGAAGATGATATTAGTGGTCTGAAGTTTTCTAGTGATGGGAGAATCTTATTGTCAAGGAGTTTTGATGGTTCACTGAAGGTAAATAAAAATGTTGCTATGCTATTTTTTGTTCGCCGTGAATTATGTCTATCAAACCTTCCTGACTATTGATTGACCAATGAATTATGTCTCAGGTTTGGGATCTACGCAAAATAAAAGAACCATTAAAGGTATTTGAGGATCTGCCGAATCACTATGGACAAACAAATATTGCCTTCAGTCCCGATGAGCAACTCTTTTTGACTGGAACATCTGTGGAAAGGGAGAGCACGACAGGAGGTTTATTGTGCTTCTTCGATAGAGTAAACCTTGAGCTTGTTTCAAGAGTTGGCATATCATCCACTTGCAGTGTTGTTCAGTGTTATTGGCATCCTAAACTGAATCAGGTAACTCAATATCATAGTTATGGTAACAATTTTCTGGTATGATCTTGCATTCACTATACTATATTTGTTTGTCGTGCTTCTAATTCTTTGCTTTTATTTGTATAGATCCTTGCAACTACTGGTGATAAAAGCCAAGGAGGGACTCACATACTCTATGATCCAACCCTAAGTGAAAGAGGAGCACTTGTATGTGTTGCCCGTGCACCGAGGAAGAAGTCAATTGATGACTTTGAGGCAAAACCTGTCATTCACAATCCTCACGCATTACCCCTATTTAGAGATCAGCCAAGCCGAAAGCGTCAGCGAGAGAAAGTACTAAAGGATCCGTTCAAGTCCCATAAACCTGAATTACCAATTACCGGTCCTGGATTTGGTGGACGAGTTGGTACTAGTCAAGGAAGCTTACTGACCCAGTATCTTCTAAAGGTTTGTCTGTTTTTTGAACTTCTTTGTTTAATTTTTCTTGACTTCCCAGTTTTCATGCTTTCGATGAGAAAGTGGAAGGTGCTTACATTTAGTGTAATTACAGAAAGGGGGCATGATCAAGGAGACATGGATGGAGGAAGATCCAAGGGATGCTATCCTGAAATATGCTGATGTTGCAGCAAAGGATCCAAAATTTATTGCTCCAGCATATGCAGAAACCCAACCTGAGCCAGTTTTTGCAAAGTCAGATTCTGAGGATGAAGAGAAATGATTAGTTATGTAGTTATTGTATCACAAGAAGGTTAACACAGGACGGTAGGCAAGAGTGTACTCTTTTGGGTGAGGTGGAGAGCCATCTCAACGTGGAACTGCCTACCCTTCTCGGATAGTTTCATTAAAGCGTCTGGAATGATTCTGCTGAAATCGTTAGCTCTCCAATGTTTTAAGTAATCTTATCGGGGAAAGCGGATTTCATGTTTGTACATTAGTCATATGTAAAGTTGAATTTTGCTAACTATTAATATGTGCTGCATTTACAAAATATAGATAATGAGTTTTGCCTTGGCGTGATAGTCATCAGAAACAATCTTAACAACTTCATAAATGTCAGAAGTAGTTTCTAATGTCTAATCGGTAGGTTAGATTAGTGTGACTAAATCGATTTATTGACCAGCTTGTTAACTAGATGATTGATTTTAGAATTGGTCGAAACGGTCCAAAATTGATGGGAAATAAGTAATAAAAAAATGCAGTAAACAGACTAAGATTATGTACCGACACTCTAAAACAGGTTTAAACTGTTATGTAAATAAAGCTGTTTCAGACCATTAAATTGTTGTATTAATTTATTATATTGGCCAGTCTGTTCCATCCTTTATTTCCTTCTTGGAAAGTTGGAATAGAATGGTTAGGAAGTCTTCAAAACTCAACGTGATTGACCCTCAAAATAAGTAGGATTAGGTAGTGGAAATTTTTGCTCGCAAAATAGATGGATGCGATTCTATCTCTTTGTTGCAACCACGGAGTCATCTGAATCAAGATCTTGCTCAGAAAGTCCAGTCTTTCATTGGTTGTAGGAGAATGAGGAGGGATTTGAGGGATTGAGCCCCCTTAGAATATGGACAGGCCTTAAGTAGCCAGAGACTCAGAAGAAAGAAAACAGATTAGTCGGCACTCTCATCTAATCTATTCCAAATCTCTCGCTTGTACTTTTTAAGCCATTTACCGTGGAAGAGACTTTCGAAGAAGAGCAGCCTGAAATCCCGAGTTTGCATGTGTCACGAAAGACCGATCATCTGATGATATCTAAGTGCCTTAGTAACCTTTCCTCTGTCCTGTTGACAGCAAGCATTGCTCCCATTGCTAGGAGATTGTCACTATTGCTTGATTGGCACCTCAACGTTTATCACCAACCTCAAGAGTCTGGATTTAACCATTCAAAGAGAGTTTATTGAAGATTTTCAGAGTTGTATTAGCAATGTTACACCTAAACCCTAAACCCCAAACATTGAGCTAGAAGAAATAACACTAGATGTGAAGGTAGAGACAAAAGAAGGAGTGACAAAACGTTGAGTTAGAAGAAATGATACTATATGAGACAAAAGAAGAAAGAGTGATGAGAAAACCCTAAATCCCAAACCCTAAACCATACACTAATCTTAAACCCAAACACTAACCCTACCCTAATCCAAACCACAAACCCTAAACCCTACCCTAATTCCAACCCATAAACCCTAACCTTAACCATACACTAACCCCAATTTCAAACCCTAACCCCAAACCCTAACCATAACCCTAAACCCTAACCACAAACCCTAAACCATAAACTTAATCCCAAACTCTAAACCCAAACCCTAACTCCAAGCTCTAACCCTAACTCCAAACCCTAGCCCCTAACCCTAAACCCTAATCATACCCTAAACCCTAACCCTAACCCAAAACTATAACCCTAACCATACATAACCCTAAACAAAAACCATATTCATAACCCCCCACTAGACCCTAATCATAACATTAACCCTATCATAAACCCTAACCCTAACACTAATCATAAACCCTAACCATGCCTTAAACCATAACCATGCCCTAAACCCTAAACATACCCTAACCTTAAACCCTATCCCTTAGCCTTGGACCCTACCATAATCATACCCTAACCTAGCCCAAACCCTAACCCCAAATTCTGAACCACAAACCCTAACCCTAAACCTACCCTAACCTTAAACCCTAACTCTACCATAACATTGACCATAAACCTTAAATAATATACATAACCCTAACCATAAACCCTATTCATAACCCCCGTAACCCTAACACTAATCATAAACACTAACCCTAACACTAATCATAAACCCTACCCCTACCTTAACCTTAAACCCTAACCATGCCCTAAACGCTAAACTCTAACCCTACACAACCTAATCTTAAAACCTACCCTAACACATACCCTAACTATAAACCATATCATAAACCTACCCTAACACTAACCCTACCATAAACTCTAAACATGCCCTAAATTATAACATTCCCTAATCTTAAAGTCTAACACTAACCCTAAATCCTAAATCCTAAACCCTCACCCTACCATAACCCTAAACCCTTGTTGTAATAATCAAAACACAATATAAATGTATTAACTATTATTACATTTATACAATATACAAAGAAAATGGTTTAAATACTTGTATGATGTATATTCAGTGTTAATGAGAAAATTTGTATCAACAGTGAGTGAGTATGTATTTTTACTCTGTGTGCTTTGCCTAGTTCTAATAGAGTGGTACCCAGAGTTGTGGTTGTGAGACTTTGAAGGTGTGTAGGCAAGCACTGTTTCGAAATTATTGCGGGGTGTTTCATGGTTGTTGCAGATACCAAAAAATTTGCCCATATTTTGAGAAAGATTATAATGAATGGTATGTTAAGATGGATGTAAGTCTTGGCTTTCACGCAGTTGATGAGGTTGTCAAGATTGGGTTTCATAAACCTTCCAAGAATGTTGGAGAAGAGTTAAAGGTTGCCTTCAAGGAAAATAAGAAGCTGGATTGCAAGGCTAGGTGTTACTGCATTAGTGTATTTTTGCAACAATTTTCTATAAAATTTCAAAGGCTGCAACATGCAAATAGGTGTGAGATATGTTGAAGAAGTTGTGTGGCAATTCTGGAAAAAGAAAAAGGGTGAAACTGTGGTCACTTAGAAGCCAATATGAGTTGATTTCAGTGAATGATCAATAAACCATTTCAAATTATTTTAGAAGACTTCAAGTTTTATTGAATTCAATGCGGGCATGAATTGACTGCAAGATTGTTGAAAAGGTACTTCAAAAATGATTGTTAAAAAATTATAAAATTCTTTGGAGACACATAAGCAGCGAGTGATTGAGAGAAATAATTCTAAAAAGATTTTTGAACAAGCCTTTCAAGCTATAACTAGCCAAAACAAGAATAAATGATATGGTGGACTAAGAAAAAGAGATAAGGAGGAAAATCAAGAGGAGATAGAGGTGGGGGTCGAATAGAGATTCAAATTTTCAAGTTAATAATGGCAGCAACACTGAGCAGAAAGATGATCATATCAGTAGAGGAAGAAATCAGTATCGCGACAGAGAAAAAGAAATTTTGACAAAAGGAAGGTGTAGTGTTACAATTGTGACAAGTTTGGTCATTAATCTTATGAGTGTTGGCAGTGCAACATTACAAACAAGAAATGTAAGAAAGATGAAGCACACTTGGTACAAGATGATGAAAGTTTTGATTCAGAATAGGTATTGTTGATGGTAACCACAAACTGTGCAGTTACTTGAAAAAGGTTACACCATGACTATACAACAGAACCATATTGAGGTTTATGATTCTAAGCAGCGGCTGTTACTCAAAGCACCTTTGTCCAAGAACATAACCTTTACAATAAATCTTAATGTTATTGCAATTCAATGTATGTCAGCTATTAAAATTGAAGAAGAAAGTTGGTTATGACATTATAGGCTTAGGCATTTGAATTTCAAAATCCTGAATATGCTTAACAATGAGAAAATGGTATATGGATTAGAAGACTTGTAAAGGTTGTGTGATAGGAAAGCAACCTAGGAAAATGTTCAAAATTGTTGCACCTCAAAGGGTTAAAAATCCTCTGTGTTGTCCATTCAGATGTGTGTGGACCATTTGATGTTTCATCTCTTGAAGGTAACAAATATTTCTTAACCTTCATTGATGAATTCACTAGAAAAATTTGGCTATATCTGCTTAAAGAGAAGAAAAAAGTTTTTTCTTTATTTGTGAAATTGTGCACCCATGTAAAAAGACAATATGAGTGGAAATTGAACAAACTCAGAACTGATGGTGAAGGAGAGTTTAATTCAAAATAATTTCATGAATATTGTGTTGCAAAGGGAATCGAACATGAGATAACAACTCCCTACACATCTCAACATAATGGTTTCGCTGAAAGAAGAAATAGAACTCTGCTGGATATGACCAGATGCATGCTTAAATGAAAAGGGTTGCCTCATTGTTTTTGGGGTGAAGCAGTGACTACTGCAACGTATGTGCTGAATAGATGTCCTACAAAGAGACTAATGTTTCTCACTCCTGATGAAGTTTGGTCTGGACATAAATCAATGATGCATGATGTTCGGATCTTTGGATCTTTGTGTTATAGACATATTCCTGCCGAGAAAAGGAGAAAACTAAATGATAAGAGTGAAACTGTTATATTAGATGCATCAGTAGAGATATAATCGTAGAAAACCGGTGCCTATAAAATGTATAATCTAGTGAAGCAACAGGTGCTAATCAACAGAGATATAATTGTAGATGAAGTTGCATCATGGAATTGGGTAAACGAAACTCAAACTCTTGTTCCCTGTTTTCAGGAAGAAAGTGTTAAAATTCCTAGAAACAATATCATTGAAGTTTCTACTATTAAAAGATCTCAAAAAGTCATATTTCCCTCTACTAGACCTGTGGATCATGAACTATTCAGTGATAGTATTATTACTAACAGTGGAGAATTGGTACATCTGGCTTTTCTTGTTGATTTTGAACCAGTAAGCTAGAAGCAAGCTATTGACATTAGAGACTCGAAAGGCACTATGATAGAGGAACTGGAGGCTATTAAGAAAAAATAGAACTTGAGAGCTGGTGGATCTTCCTAAAAACAAACATCGTTTTATAGTGAAATGGGTGTTTACAGTGAAGTACAGACCTGATGATACAATTGCTAAACATAAAGTCAGGTTGGTTGCCAAAGGCATCCTTCAAAAATAGGGAATTGATTATACAGATATTTTTGCCCCTGTTGCAAGGTTAGAAACTATGATATTAGTTGTTGTTTTTGTTGTTCCTAGTTAGCGAAACTAGTCTATATGTCAGCTTGATGTCAAACCAGCTTCCCTCGGGCCCTTTAGAAGAAGTTTATGTGTTGCAACCACCAGGTTTTGATAAATCTGGAAAAGAACAACAGGTTTACGGATTGAAAAAGGCTTTGTATGGCTTTAAACAAACCTCTCGGGCTTGGAACAAGCTAATTGACACTTTTATGTAGAAGCAAGATTTTATGAAGTGCACTATTGAGTTTGGAGTCTCTATGTAGATTATTTGCTTATAACAGGAGATAATGTATATTGAAATTGAGTAGTTCAAGACTGAAATGAAGGTAGCATTTGAGATGACTGATATTTTAGAATTTATACAAACTCCTCACAGAATATTAATATATCAAAAGAAGTATGAATGTGAAGTCTTAAAGAAGTTCAATATGATGAATTGTAATTCAAAGTCTATACCAGTCATGGTGAATTAGAAACTGAAGACCTGGATCAAAAGGCAGTGAATGCAACCTTGTTCAAGCAAGTTATTATCTCTCAAGTATCTTTAAAACAACAGGCCTAAGATTAGCTATGGAGTGGGTTTAATCAGCAGATGTATGAACAATACTAGATTACCTCATATGGCTAGAGCTAAGCATATCCTAAGGTATCTGAAAGGTACACTTGATCTTGGCTTATTTTTTCCTAGAAAAAACATATCAAAATGAAGTTAAAAATGAAGTTGTTTTGGAGGCTTGTTCTGATTCAAATTGGTGTGAAGACAAAGTGGAGAGGTTAGCAACATATTCAAGTACATGAATGCACCAATTTCTTTGTGTTCAAAAAAGCAAAATGTTGTAGCACTCTCTTCATGTGAAGCTGAGTATATAACAGTAATAGAAGCTACATGTCAGTGGTTGGAAACACTGCTGGAGGAACTGAAACTAGAGCACAAGAAACAGTTTAGTTGTTTGTTGATAATAAATATATTATTAGTCTATTTAAGAATCCAGTTTTTTATGACAGGACTAAACATATTGAAACAAAATTCCATTTTCTTAGAGATCAAGTGAGTAAAGGAAAGTTGGAGCTAGTGTATTGTAATGTTAGAAGATCAAGTTGTTGATTTCTTCACCAAATCTCTAAGACATTTAAGAGTTGAGAAGTTGAGAGATCTTTTGGAATTAAAATCTGTAAATGTTTTCATTAAGGGGAGTGTTATAATAATCAAAACATAATATTATTACATTTATACAATATACAAAGAAAACAATTTAAATACTTGTATTATGCATATTCAGTGTGAATGAGAAGATCCAATCTTGTCTTCTCTTATATACCCTATGTCAATAAAGTGAGTGAGTGATTGTGTATTTTTATTGTGTGTGCTTTGCCTAGTTCCAACTCTAACCTTAACCCTAAACTCTAAACCTACTCTAACCATAAATCCTATCTCTACCATAACCTTAACCCTAAACTCTAAACCTACTCTAACCATAAACCCTATCTCTACCATAACCTTAACCCTAAATTCTAAAGCTAACCCTAGCCCTGTACTAAACCCTAATGCTACCCTAACCCTAACTATGCCCATACAATAAACATGACATAACCCTAAGCCTGCCCTGACCCTAACCATACCCTAACATTGTCATTATCCTTACCCTTACCCTAAGCCCTAACCAACCTTAATCCCTAACCCTCACCCTATCCTAACACTAACTCTATTAAAGGAAATTTGTTGACTAGGGGAGTATCTTTAAGGAGCATAGTGTGTCTCCTATGCATAAGTCAAATTGAAATTGTTAATCATTGTTCATCAATTGTAGGATAGTACAACAAGTTTGGGATCATTGTGAAAAAGTGAGTGGGAATTAATTTAACAAGACATAATTTTGTTGTCACACATTTCTATATTCGAACCGTCAAAATGTATTGTAGAAAGGTATGTAGAGGGCCATAATCTCATAAGTATGGAGACATAAGAACAAAATAGTTTTTAAGGATGAGAAAGTGGATCCTACTGAAATTTTTAGCTTAGTTCAACTTAGAGGTTGGATGTGGATGAAACACAAAGTTACAAATGTGAACTGTTCCTATTCAAATTGGTATTTTTTTTTTCTCATTGATTTACCTTAAAAATCATCACTTGACAATTTTGCTGAATATTAACCAGTTAGGAACCTGAGGGTGCTGGGTGTTTGGATTCAGGACAATGTAGTAAGATTAGGTGGGGAAGGTTATTTAGGAATTAGTAAGTAGGGTCTACAATCATTACAACATTAGGATGTTAGTATGGCTTAACAGCTTGAGACTAAGGATGTGGGCAGAGCATGGATTGAGTTGTAAGGGAGAAGACTGTGGTGGTTAGCATTTTCAACTTCTATCGAATAAGCATGATCCTCTTTCCATAGCAAAAGTCTGCATTCCTAAACCAGAGATAATGCTACCCAACACTAATAAGATTGTTTGGTTGCAAGTGTAATAGATGATGAAGAAATGGAATATCAATTGCAACTTAGAGGAGAACAAAGCACTGGAAGATATGTACTTCTTCGTATTACTCTAATATTGAAAATATCTTGGCTCGATACATGTGTATTTCATATTGAAAGTTTTTTATTGTATTTATATACTCACTTAAACTGTATGCGAATTGGAATATCCTTTAAATATTTTAGATTATTCAATTTATTTTTTGTTATTAAAAAAAAGAAAATTATATTTTTATATTTTCCAATTTAATTTATTTTTGCTTCTAATAAAATATTTATTTAATTTTTAACTACAGATAATAAAAAAAGTAAACAATTGTATCTTATACAACTTGTTTTTAAGAAATCTTCCATCTCATATGGATATCTTCCAGTGAAAAAATAATTAAAGACCTTAGTATCTTAAAATAAGATACCTTTAAATCACTTTTGCATTAGATAAAACCCAATACATCAAAATATCGAGATTAATTTGAGAAGCTAACCACTTATAATATCTAGTTCAATGCATTCCGTGAATGGAATACATACCATGAATGGAATATCTAGTCACATATTTAATCAATAAAATTTTCTATCAATTATATCACTTTACATTAATAATTTTGGGATAACCTTTTAGTGACAGTATTATGTTAAATTGAGATATCGGAACTGTGTTAACTTGGTGATTGTGTCTCTTTTATGTTATCAACAAATATTACCTCCACTTAATCTATTTGTTTCTCATAAAAAAAATGTTATGAAAAAATATTCTAACAATAATAATAATAATAATTATTATTATTATTAATATTATTATAATAATAATAATTGTTGTTGTTGTATTCAAATAAAATAAAATAAAAATGATTGATTTAGAGAAAACATGTTTTTTCTTATATTAAATTGGGAATTATGATTGTTATTTTCATAGAAGAATGAAATAAAAAATTTCATGCAAAATAAAAATCAATAATAAATATTTTAGTTTTCAATAAAAATATAATAATATGTTTTTTATATTTTATTTATTAATAAAAAAAGGAGTAAAACAAATTTTAAAACTTATTACATCAATAATATGTGAACTGACACAATTGATAACAAGATGTATTTTTTAACTAAGTGATGAAGGAATCTAAAAAAATATTTATAAAAAATATTACTTCCAATGATAAATAATTTGTCTCAATATACTATGATAAAAAAAAATATCAATAATTTATACAGTTAAATTCAAAATAACCATGTATGAGGATTAATGAAATTTAGGTTTCTCTTTACATAATAGTTGTAGACTTTTTTTTTCAATTTTAGAAAATTTGCTGTTAATACCAAACAAGCATTTAATCTAATTAGTAAATAGTCGCTAGACATCATGTCTTAGGAATTATTTATTCAATGAAAAATTATGTGTTCGATCCTTCCATATAAATAAAGTCTTGTTTACAATTTTAATCATGGTAGAAAAGATCGAAACCAATCTTCATTTTATGATTCAAACTTTAGAGATGAAAAAATTGAGCTTAAATTTAAAACTACTTATCATAAAAACATATTTCTTTTTTTTTTCTTTAATACTAAAATACAAATTTAATTATCGGTTGACTCAATCTTAAATTACCGTACTTACATTAGATTCACATATTTATTTTTATTAGTTAGTGAACCTGTGTGATGCATAATTTTTTAATAATATTGATTGAAAAAAATGTCAAATTAATTATAGTAAATAACAGAAGATGTCATTTTTGTAATTTTTGCTTTAATGTGAACTACAGTTACTTATACGTTATAAGTTACATTATAATTGTATTTTTCATCATTAATTTTAATTAATAATTAAGATATTTTTCTTTATATTTTCTTCTCCCACAGAACCATCGGTATTCAGTGCCAAAAAAACATCTTGGTTTTTAAAAGCAAGTTGTTTGCTTTATTACAGGAAGATGTCAGTTCTAGAAAAAGAAGCGGAAAAAGGGAACGTGCAACTGAAAATAAATAAGGGTAATTTGAGAATAAATAAAAATTTCAGTCATCATCCATTAAAAAATACAAAAAGAAAAATTTATCAATACAAATATATTTCCTGTTGTTTTAACATGTTAAGTTCTTTCACCTAGTCGCTTCATTTATATAACATGCTGTCCCCACTGAGAGTTTGAGAATCTATCATTATCAAGCCTCCATTGAACTTAGTCTGTCACTAAAACTATTTTAATATAAATAGGATAAATAAAACATCATATCAAATAGGATTCATTTTGACAATATATTTATCTTTAAGGACCGGATATAAGTATATATTTGTAATTCTGAAAAATAAATAAAATAATTATTGAATAGTTGCATTATTATGAAACTTGAGCTAACAAACGAAAAATAAATGTTTTCATTAAGTCACAATTAGATTATACAAAAGTTTTTGAGAAGTTAATATAAGAGAATTTCACAAATTAGTTTACTATAAAATTTCTTGTTTTTTCATTTTATAAATACTTACAGAAAAAACCATCTAAACTAAAGATCAATGAACTGGTGTAAGTTGACAATATTCCTTAAAGAATAAAAGATGATTTTGGACTTTTCTCCACATTTTACACATATATATGACATTATTCCATGCTGTTTCTAACCTGGTAAAATGGTACTGCATCCATGCATATGGTTGGATTTTCATGGCTTGATCTTATCAAGTATTGCTTTGACCGTATCAACCGTTAAGGGTTTAGTGTAGTAGTCATCTAGTCCTGCTTCCATGAATTGTTGTACATTCTCTGAGCCACGTGATGATGATGACACACCAACAATCATGTCACGAATGCCCATTGAACGAAGTTGCTTTGTTGCCTGAATAAGAACATGCAACAAGAAATTCTCAGTATAATACACATGCATGCATGAACGTGCAGATATTCATTGTGTTATTCAACATAGTCCATGCTTTGAATTTCCTAGAACGAATGTTATGAAATTAATTAATTGCCTACCTCAATTCCATTCATGACAGGCATGTCTTTATCCATGAGAATTAGGTCAAAACTTTCACCATTGCAATGAAGATCCACGGCCTTTTTGCCATTTTCCACTGAAGCAAGATTTTCCACCCCAACCTTTTTCAACAGTGCTTGATGAGTCATTCGGTTGACTCTATCATCATCTACAACAAGTGCTTTCAATTGGGAACTTGAGTTCTTAGGTTTCATTATTATATGTCTTGCCTTTGTTTTTGCTGATGTCACTCTCTCCCTGAACAAGAAAGAAATATATATAACAGATAAATATGTATTTCAATTCAAGATAATAAAGCAAAAACACTAAATAAACTGAAGGACAAGGCGAGTCTATTTCTTTATTTATACATACAATAGTTTACAACAGCTCGCGATTAACTAAGAGGAGACTCTAGATAATTCTATTATTCTTCACCTTATGAAAACAGTTGTCCTTTTTGTCAGCAAAGAAGATGATTAACATTAAAGGAGGTACAAAACAATAACAATACCTAAAACCTAGTGTTACAAATACGCTATGCAGCACCCACATAAGCGACAGGTCAAGAATTATTAGAAGTCACAAGACTTTTTTAACCGGTGCGTTGGATTATACATATATAAAGGTGGTTCAATAAAGATTAATAGTTTTATAGACCTAACAACTTATTAATAACCTTTAATATTATATTAGAAGTAAACTTTAAATATAACTTAATTTTATAAAATTAATTTATAAAATAAAATTTTTATTTATTTATAAATTATTGAAAGATATTTTTTTTTATTCGACATATGAGATATTCGATAAGTATATAATGATAACAAGTATCTTATAACCAAACATAAAACTATGTCCATCATCCCAACATGTAACTAATTTCTCGTCTGCCCGCCTCCTTTATACGAGTGATTTGGTTTCAGATTATAAATATTTCAAGTATCATATATGAAAACTGAAATATATGTGTATGAATGAAAGATGCATCGGCTAGATACGTATTATGAAGATTTCAAGATGATGTGGGAGTAAATTGACCTGCACCAGAAATATCTTCTCGAGATCTTGATACTAGAGCAACAATGAGTAGAGAGGAAGAATGACGAATAACTTGGAGTAAAATTGAGTTTGAAGAAAGATATAACAGAGCAAGAATGAGGATGAAGAAACTATCGATGTGTGAATATAAAGCCAGTTTGTTTGAGTGCTATGCCTATTTATGTCTTTCCCGTGTAGTTAATATTCACACGTACACAAAGATTCGAATTTTGTTCAGATTCTGAAAATTTGAGGATGCTTTTTTTCAAGAAATAAAAGGAGGCAATAAGTGAAACATACACAACAAGTTTTAAACAGAAAAATATAAAGTCAATTTTCTAATTAAATTGAAAATTTGCTCAATATTAGTTTCAACATTAGTCTCCTGGTCTATCCATTAAGAAATGTCTGCACCCTAAAACCAAGTTGTTTGAAACATGCTTGATTAAATTGATTAAACATGCATAATTAAAGTAAATTAGTAATCTACTCTTTTAGTACCAATTCAGGAGGAAGATTTGTTTTGCAGTCGGCAATTAGTAAAGACCAATCATGAAAATTTCCATACCTTTTCAACAGAATAGGATTTCCAAACTCAATTACAAAAAGAAGAGTTTTGGATTGGACTTTGATGATCAAGGATACAAGAATAATAATGACATGTTTAGACTGCATCACTACACGTATATGAATCAGTCAGCCTCATCTTATTCCATGCTCCCAAATACGGTCCAAGGGAAACCCTCTATGATGCACAAATACAAGGTCCATTGTACCGAATATAGACCTTTTCATAGAAGAAATAAAAGAAACACACACTCTATGAGGAATAATCTACATCTACGTACGTAACCAACAAAGAGGATATTCTCCAAAGTGTGCACGACCCGTTTTTTCTTTTGGGGATGTCCAACTACCAATTTCATAGGGTGCACCTCGTGGTTTTTCAGCATATCCTGTCACTTAGAAAGGGAGTAATCCATGTCACAAAAAGAGGTTTTCTCTTTTTCGAGGAGCACAAATTAAGACTTTGATTTTGAACCTAAAGCTATCAAATTCCGACAGTGACCTGTTGAAATAGTCGGTAAAATAATTGTGTTTGGACTGCGACCATGAATAGGATTTTAGGATGACGGATGACTGCTTTGTAAAAATAATAATTTTTATTTTAAAATATTGAAAGCAATATTAACCTATTAAAACATACACATATGATAGAATTTGTATATAAAAAGTTGCTATCAATTTCATTTATTTTTAAAATTTTTAAGGAGAATTAAATAGGTCATTTGTCAAAACTAAGCTTAAAAATTACATTATGCATTGGAAACATGGACCTTACTGGTCCACAACATCTAGCATATCAGTACAGCTCTGAGAGTTCTATTTACAGCTCACAAAGCATGGATCACATTGAGTGAAAAATCATATACTTTTACTGGTCATATAGAATATTTAATGTGCAGATGATGGGTCAAAGACAATAATAAGTAACATGTGCAAAGATGTTTAGTTAGGCGCATATTGACCCAGTTTAGAATCTATATCATTATCGAACCTGCATTGAACTTAGACCCTCTATGTACAGAATAATTAGGTTACCCTTGAAATCTTATCCATGTAAAAAGGGGAAAATAACGTATGATATTAATTTTGACACTATGTTTAAGGACCGCATAGCTGTGTAATTATTAAATTATCAAAATCAGTTCATCTTGATCTAAAAGTTAGTTGGAAGTCCGAAACAGAAAGTAGAATTGAATAAGGGCCCTTTGCAAGATTCATCAAGAATTTTTCTTTACCAGCAAGATTCATCAAGAATAAAAGTCATTTTGGAATTTTCTCCTTATTTTGTACATACAACAGTACCTAAAAGAGAGTAGAACACTTCTTCTCTGTCGTTCACAGTACTAACTAAAACTGACCATTTTTACTTGCACTGCATCCATTACACACGGTTGGATTTTTCATGACTTGATCTTCTCAAGAATTTCAGAAAGCATTTTAACTGTCAAGGGTTTTGTGTAGAAGTCATTTAGCCCTGCTTCAACGAATTCTTGTACATATAGCTGATCGCAGGTTGATGAAGACACACCAATGATCTTGCAACTAATGCCCATTGAACGAAGTGTCCTTGTTGCCTGTGTAAAAGTTTCATTACACACACATGCTCGTGCATCTTACTAAATAAATGTTCATTACCACACACCAAACATTGAATATATGTAAACAAAAACCTAATCAAGATAGTGTTTTGAATTCCCTACCCAGCAACCTGTTATGAAATTAATGTTTACGTAACTCAATTCCATTCATGACAGGCATGTCCTTATCCATGAGAATCAGGTCAAAACTTTGACCATTGTTATGAAGTTCAACTGCTTCTTTGCCATTTTCCACAGCAACGTGATCTTTTATCCCAACTCTGTCCAACAGCATTTTATGAGTCATTCGAATAACCTCAACGTCATCCACAATAAGTACTTTTAATTGGGTCGGTGAGTTGTCAGATTTTGTTACGTGTTTGCCTTTGTATTTGCGTTCATCTTTCATAACTTGCACGTCCTTTCACCCCTTGATGTACACAAAAATATTTCTTTAAAAAAGAAACGAAAAGAAAAAGACAAGTATTTTAATGTCTCACTTGAACAAGAAAGAACTGCTAATAACATGTGCACATTTGAGTTCATGATTAAGTATCAGAAACACTAGTAAGATGAAACTCTAATAATTCTAAACCTTTCCAGTGGATAAAAGATTGTGATGACGTTGGAGTAACACTGACCTGCAGCTTAAAATCTTTATTGAGATCTTGAGACTAGAGCAACACTGGGTAGGAGAAGAATAATGATGAATTACATGGAGTGCTAAGACACATCTTCGAGATAAATGGAACATATATATAACATGAGTTCTAATCAAACTGTATATGTAAAAATATTAAAAGCTACGGAAAAATGCTAAATCCTTTTATTAGTTCATAATACATCCGTTTCTAACCTTAACAAAATTCGTCTTCCCTTGTACCTTTTAAACAAACCATAATAATACATTTCGTCACACGTGACAAGATTTATAGTCTGATTCTCAAAGTAAAAAAAATAAATAAAGACGAACAAAAATGAATAAAGGATATGAGAATAAAAATATTCTCTTTATTTTTTGTATTTTTCATTCAAAATAAAGAATTGAATATATAAAGTACTTACTCATTTTAGGTATAACTAAATAAAGAAAACAAAATAAAATTATTATAATTTGATAATATCATCAAAACAAATAAACAGAATTGACGATAATTTGATTCTACTATAAAAACAAAATCATATAATTAATTTCTTTCTAGAAGTTTTCTATCCATATCCTCTGAAAAAAAAAGATAGTGTATGGTTTCTTCCAACATGAAAGAAGATAGAGAAGAAAAATAACTCAACTTAAATGGACCTCACATTTGACTAGTGTAATAGTCCTTGTTAGGCTTGATTTTTAAATTTGTAATGTTATATTATTATTTTTAAATTTATATGAAGATTTATTCATAAAATATATAACTAATGTAACCTTATTAAATCCAAATATTTAAAATGCATTTTAAGTCTTTACAAAGAAACTTAGGAGATAAATTAAAAACAAGGGTCAAAAGGACTCTAAATATACAATATGCAAATTAAGTTTTACAGTATATTTATATAAGATTAAATAAATATGACTACATCAAGAAGTAAATTATTTAGAATGTGTTTACTAAGCCAAGGAAAAGTAGTTTATTTTAGAAGCTTCTAACTTATAAATGGCCTAATTTCAAGTTTATGACTAGTAGCTTGCTTAATTTTTATTTGTTTTCATCATTACATCTTATATTTTTAATATATTATTCTTAATTTTATTTTACATATTATCATCTATGTCAATTTTAAAGAGACAATTAATTATTACACTATTTTTTTATTAGTTGGGTTACTTTTTAATTTTTTACGAAGTTCAAATTAAAAAAAAAAATTTAACACTACAAATTGAAATATTTCATATTTCAAAACAAGATGTTATGTAAAAATTGAACATAATAGAAATTATAGCAAAATAAATAAATTCAATGTAACCGTAGTTTAAATTGAGAAATAAAATTAAAATTTCTAAAAAAATAAATAAAAATTGAATTTTATTAATATTCAATAGTTCAACTCATTTAAACAGAATAATTTGTTCAAATAAAAGATAAATTGTTTAATAAGAATTTAATTATTTTAAAAAATAAAAATTATAATTACATAATTTTAATAATATAAATTTATATAGTTATATTCTTCTATGTTATTTTACATTTATTAAGTAGTTTATATTAAATATTTCTAATTCAATATAACCTAGTCTATTGGAAACTTATAAACTATGAATGGATTGAAATGGTGTGCTTACAAATAAAGGTTGAATATGTAACTATTAAACCCCAAACAAAAATAATTTAGATTAAATAAGTTGAAGGATCTGAAACATGGTGTCATTTTAAGGTAGTAAGAAATGTTGACAAGAGGAGAGCAATAATGAAATCATAGGTGCAAATACTACAAATGGAAAATTATTTCATAGGTGCAAATACTACAAATGGAAAATTATTGACCGCTATGACAAAATATTATCATCGATAAATTTTAATAACAAATAAATTACGTTCAGTTTAACGACAAATTTTATCAACCATTAAATTATTTTTCAATAAATTTATTAATTCTAATGGATTTGATCCGTCAAAATGTCAATTTGTTTATTAATAAAATAATTTGATAATAATAATATTATTAATATAAATAATTATCATGGTAAAATAATAATTATGATGATAACTATGAAAATAATAATTATTTTTTAGAGTAATAATAAAAAGAAGAAGAATAAGAATAATTATTATGTCAATAATAAAAGTAATAACAAAAATTATAATAATAATAATAATAATAATAATAATTATTATTATTATTATTATTATAACAATAATAATAACACAATAATAATTATAATATAATAATAATATTTTTTATAATAATAAGACAAAATAATACTAATAATAATATTAATAGTTAGATCAAAATATATATTTGGAATAGTTACGAGGGAGTTAGATACAAATATATGATTATAGTATTCTAGATGACAATAGACGAGAGGAAGGATACCAACTTGTTACAAATATGAAAACTACAAGCCATTAAAATGAAATTTATCATTATCTCTATATAACATTACAAATTTATAGACAGATCAAGACATCTCACCCTTAATAAGTGTACTCTATCATTTTTATGGATGAATTTTGAAGAAGGAGCTAATTTATTTCATATAAAAGTCAACATTCTTTGGAGTATTCAAACAGTTTTAAAAAGTGATTGAAAAAAAAATAACATAAGTTTGATGAAGATAAAAAAATTGAGCTACAATTTAAAATTTCATATTCTTTCCAACAAATTGATGTGTCAAAAAATAATAATCACGTATAATGAATGGAGAAGGTTTGATCATTGCTAAAGGAAAAAGCTTTGCCTAATACCCTTTGGGCTGAAGTGATTTATATTGTCATATGCATGCTCATTAGATGTCAAACTAAAATAGTCTAAAATAAAACTTCAAGTATGAACAAAAACCATAAATGAGACATTTAAAAGTTTTTGGATCTATCTATTATATATATCATTACAAAAAAAATGTATTTAGAGATCAATTTTTAGCTACTAAATGAAATGGTTACTAATTGTGACTAAAATAGTCACCAAATTAGATTTTGATTGCTAAATAACTACAAAATACAAGTAATGATTGAATTTAGTGACCAATTAAGTCAAATAATTAGTATCTAACATTAACTACCAAGGTTTTAGTGACCTATATCATTATATTCTAAATTAGTCTCTAACTTAATTAGATACCAATTTAGAATCTAATGACATAGGTCACTAAAACTTTGGTATCTAATGTTAAATACCAGTTATTTGACTTAATTGATCACTAAATTCAATTATTACTTTTATTTTATAGTTATTTAACAATCAAAAATTTAATTTGGTGACTATTTTAGTTACAATTAACAATTATTTCATTTGATAGCTTTTATCTTGTAATGTATGAACTTAATCAGAAAAGAAACAAATTAGAGGACAAGATTATACGAAAAATCTTCTTAAGATATAACGCATAGTCATAGTATACAACATAAAGAAAAAGAATCTCACCGTTAGTATAAATGTTTATAATGAGAAACAATTTTCTTACTCTAGTGTACAACAACATGAAGAAAAGAACTTCCAGAAGTCATAGGAAATTTTGGTAGAACTCCTTTAACTACAATAACTAGATTTTTACTAGAGTGTAGCCCTAGACCAATAAAATCCTCGGTACAGATAAATAAAACATGCAAAGTGAAGCTTGAGCTCAAATGCGAAGAAACAAAGCAAAAAGTGTTGATATGATGGAAGAAGAAATTAAAATGATAAAAAAGTACTTGGGAAACTCGTAGATTGCTAATGGAAACGATATCATTATAGACTTAACTGGATTTACAAAACAAACTTTAATCGTAATGGCACAATACAAAATAACAAGACAAGAATAACAAAACCTGGAGTTGATTATGTTCAAACATTATTACTCGCCTAGATACAGTTAGAACTTTAATAGTTCTTATAAAGCATTCAACAACAGGATCTTAAATAAGCCCTTTCTAAATGGTGTTCTTAAGAAGAAATACAAATTTAATTGGAATCCATGGATTGTTTTGATGCTAATCCATGAATTTCAAGACATTATAGGATACGCATCAAAAGTTGTTTTTTTTTTTTTTTCTTAACCTGTCATGTTTATTGAATAGCAAAGTTCCAACAATCCTCGCTAACAAAATAAAATACTATAAACAACAATTATGTGTTTAATAATACAAACAACTATTGAACCCAGAAATACAAACATATATAGCCGAAACTATATATTATTGTCTTCAACAAGAGTATCCCCGATTCAGATAGTAGCTATGTACCATTGGTCCATAATAGTTTAGTATTTTACAGTTTGTATAGTGAGCAAGCAAATAAGGTGTTTCTAGGCACTCACTTAAGAGAATATTCTTTGCTATTTACAAACAGATCAAACAGTTCCTTGAAATACCGGTTTCCTTTCATCCTTTTCGTGATACTCATAGGCCATTCCTCCATGGCTGGTTAAATCCAACCCCGCCATCTCCTCATCATGTGATATCCTCAGCAATTCCAGTTTAAGCAGCACAAAGAACACTGCTCCCATTGTGACACTCACCCAAGCAATGATGGACAAAATCTGAACAACATGTGCAGCCAACAACCTTCCACCCCCTCCCATGAACAACCCATAAGGCCTATTAGGTAGCCCTGGATAAACCTCATTCACATACTCCTTCTTAGCAAACAAAGCAGTGAAGATAACCCCCCATGTGCCACACCCACCATGAAGTTGTGCAGCCTCAAGAGGGTCATCATACTTCAACTTCTCAGCAAGCAAGTTGAAACCAATGAGCACCAAAGCAGCCACAAACCCACATATGATAGAAGCCCAAGGATCCACCACTGCACACCCTCCAGTAATAGCAGCAAACCCTCCAAGCAAACCATTGCACACATCAGTGACAATCCAATGCCCCGTTTGAATCCGTTTCGCAAAGAGTGTTGTCAGTGCTGCTGAACAACCAGCAAGAGTTGTGGTCACCGCAGTCCTTCCAACAGCACTCCATTGCCCATAATAAGAACCACTGTCTCCATAAGCCTTCAAAATATTCAGAAACGAACCAGGGTTGAAACCGTACCAACCAAACCACAGCAAAAACGTCCCCAAAACAACCAACGTTCCACTGTGTCCTCTCATTGGCACAGCCTTCCCATTATGATCAAACCTTCCAATTCTAGGGCCTTCAATCACAGCACCCCAGAAGCCAGCAACAGCACCAACCAAATGAACAACACCAGAGCCAGCAAAATCAATAACCCCAGATCCAAACAACAAACCCTCCCCTCTAGCAGCACTACCCCACCCATCAGAACACCAAAACCAATGCGCCACGACAGGGTACACCAAACCAGTCAGAACCGACGAGTAGATCAAATAAGCCACAAACTGTGTTCTCTCCGCGATGGAACCACTTGTGATCCCCGCAGCAGCAATGGCAAAAGCCCATTGAAAGAGAAAGTAACCGTAGTCAAAACTCGACGACGGAAACTTTTCAAGGCCAAAGAAGTGTTTCCCAATGAAACCGTTGGAAGGGGTGCCAAAAGCAAACGCAAAGCCAAACACGTAGAAGAAGATGCCACCAGTGGCGGCATCCAGGACATTCGTCAGCATGATGTTCATGGTGTTCTTGGCACGTACAGAACCAGCACAAAGCATGGCAAAGCCAAGTTGCATGGCGAATACAAGATAAGCAGAGAAGAGAAGATAAGTGTTGTCAACGGCATAAGTGGTGTCCACAAACTTGTTTGAAATAGCCTCAAAACGGGCGCAGATGTATTCTGCGGCGGCAGTGGCGTTGGCGCCGCCGCCAAGAAGAGGGTGGAGGTCGGTGGCAGAACAAGTGTAAGTAGCCATGATGGTGGTAACGGCGACGTTGGAAACTCAGTCCAATATAATAATGAAACAACTAGGGTTTGTTGATAAGGTAGTTGTTTTATGTGGAACGAGTCGTTGGTGATATTGTTTTGTGGCCTTAATTTCTCTTGCGCATTAGGGTTACCATTTCAGACGTGATTTCAACTGCTCAAGCTTATTTTCAGTTCTCTGACCTGGGAAACGAAACATTTCTTCTTACAACAGAATGGTAACAAGAATTATACATTAATTCCTATGTAAATCCTTCGTATATTATTTTGAGTTTGAAGTTTAACATAAATTCAAAACTAAATTGTGTTTTCTGTTTAAGTTCAGTTTTTTCTTTGATTTTTAAAGAATGGTTGTGAAAAACTTGAATAAAATGAGTTAACCAATATATTTTATCTCACTAAAAACTCACCTAGTATAAAAAAATATTAAAACATAAAAATAATTATAAGTAATAAATGTAATTAAACCTGTTAAAATTAAAACAAATAATATTTTAAAAAAAATAACATGAATCTTCACAAGAAAATAAATAGTAATCATCAAAATTGTAAAACTAATTGGCATGAGTAACTTTGACAACAATAATAAATTTAATTAATGATAAAATTTACACATGGCAAACATGTTAAAAAATATCATATGATTTCATTAATCACCTAAAAGATAAAAGCGCGTACATTTTAGACATTTCACAATATTACAACAGCTAAAGTTTACAAAATAAAACATAGTTCTTAGTTTAATATTATTCCTAGAAACCTAACTGACATATTATAGTATTTAACATATTTTTGTCTAAAGGAATCAAAATCATATTTTTGAGAAATATAATACTAAATTGAAAATTTTAAAACTTAATATATTGAAACGCAAAAATGGCACAGCATGAAGGACTAAAAATAGTTTTCTAAATTCAGTTTTCATATTCTAACTTTTAGTTTCAAAATAAACTTCTTTAAAAACATATATATCATATTAAAATTAGTTTAGAGATATATTCATATGGTAGTGATTAGTTATAATACAAGTCTAAATTCTATATTTCTATAGTTTTAAAGTGAACTATATAAAAGGTTTTAAACATGTCTTTCTAAAATAATTCAAAATATTAAAACAACTAAAATTTACTAAAATAATTTTTTAAACCCAGTTCTTATTTTAAGTTTATTTTTAGTTTGAAAAAATATTTCTCTTCTTCTATTTTTTAGTTTCAAAATAGTTTACTTTAACATGCATCTATCATTTTAAAATTAGTTTAAAGATATCTTTGTGAGATTGTGACTAGTTTCAATACAAAATTAAACTATGTTATTAACCTTTTCAATAGTTTTTGAGTGATATTGAAGCTTAAAACAAAGCTTTGTAAAAATTTCTAAATACGAATATTCAACAACCAAGTTTAACAAATATTTCAAAAAGATATAAAAAGGAGGAATTATTATTGATGGAAAACATCAATATAGCAAAACAGCAGCTTTTCATATTAATGTTAAAAATGGGTAAAAAGATATTTATTTATCGAAATGGACAAATTTAATTAAAATTTTTTTTCTTCTTAATATTATTATTATTTTTGTTTTAATTTAAAATAAATTTGTATGCCTTAATTTTCTTATTACAGTTTTGTTAATTATTATTATGTAATTATTATTATTTTTAATTTTTTTTAATTGTTAAAATAATATAGTGTCAAATAATTAAAAAATGATTTTTTTAATTATTTTTATGTAATTATTATTATTAATTTTTTTGTTAATTGTTAAAGCATAACAAACATAGTGTCAAATAATTAAAAAATGATTGTAGAATGAGAAATAATTTTAATTAATGTCTTTAATTAAATTCGTCAATATGTCATTTTTATTTAACCAGTTTGAAATCATGTTTATCTAATTGGCAGAATTTGCCCATTTTAATAAATAAATATTTTTTTACCTATTTTGGACATTAATATAGAAAAATACATCAAAATAGAAAAAAAGCCTGCAAAAAAGCTAACTTAAAGTAACTCATTAATAACCTATTGAAAAAAAAAAAAAAAACTATTCCTTTTGAGACTTTCAAAATTTCTTCTTTGTATCCATATGTATTAAAACGTCTAAATTGTTCATGGAAAGAGAACATTTAATATTGTAGAATTCATAAACATATTCCTAATTGCATAATTCATAAATGTATTTCAAATTATAAAAATTTAAAATAAATTTTCAGATAATGCATAATTTAGAATATACGCTTAATATAAAAGTATATTCTAAATTAACAATCTATAATTGCGTAGTTTAGAAAGTGTAATTTAAAATCTACAAAAATGTGTTATTGACTATACAAATCTGAAATACATTTTCATATAAACTAAAATACATTTTCGAAAATAAAAACACTGAAAATGTATTTCAAATTGTTTTCAAATCGTACGATTCATCTAATTCATGAGCAATTTATTCTTTTTCAACATTTCTTGGAGTAGGTGAATAAACAATGAGGGTAGAGGGGAAAAAAGCCTTAAAAGTAAGTTGGGATGAGTAGCAGTTGTTTCACATTGAGTTGAAAATTTGAAGCTAACTCAAGTTGGATCGGATTCAATAGGCTAATGCAATCCATTACAAAATAAATAAATTATAAAATCTTTAAAAAATTAATAATTATTTTTATCTTAGTATTTTTTTAAATTTTAATATAAGAAAATTGAAAAAATATACTATATATAAAACCAGTAAATAAAAAATCTACTTAATTATTGGTATTTTAAATAAGCCTCTTGATCGCAGCTCCTTCGAGCTTGAGGGAGGGTATTAAGTTATTTGTTTTTTTTTATTGTTTTTATGGTTTTTGGGATTTTCTCTGTTTTAGGCGCAGTTGCTCTGTTTTTCCTTTGCATGTTGTACAAATATGTGGCTGAGTTTCACGTTGAATAATCAATGCAATTGAATTGTGTCTTCTTCCCTTGTTTCTCTGGTTTTTCTGTTTCTGTGTTTCATTCTCCCTTGTCACTGATCAAGTATGAGGTTCCATTAGTGTGCAATAACATGGGTGCTACCAAAAGAGAGGAAGTCAAATATTTTTCATGGATCTATCTTTCAATGTAGAAGTGTCATACATGCATCAGATTAAGTTTTTTTTAGTAGCTTATAAAAAAGAAAAGTTTTGTTGTTAGGAATAACATAATCTTTTATACAATGGATTTACTATCCATAACTTTTTCTTGTTAGGTTGTGGTTGTCTCTTGTAAAATATATGATCATATAGCACTAGAGACAAAAAAATGATTATGTTCTAACTGCGGTAAGAGGTAAGATAATAAGAGTTCTTTTATATTTAAATGTATTGAAACTTAAATACAACATAATTACTAAATTATATATATATATATATATATATATATTACTTATAAAAAAGGGTAATGTTTTAAGTTAATAAAACACATAGTTATTCTAACTTTGGAAGCTGATTTAATTGAATTAGTGCACACCAATAGAATAAATATTGTTATAAGTTGTTTGGCATTAAATAATCGAGTAAGAATAAGGGTATGGTACCTAAAAAAAAGGCAAAGAAACAAGTGATAAAAAAAAAAAAAAAGGCTTCATAAAGCTTCCAAAACAGGATTAAAAACATGGTTGGACAATTTTCCTATAAACTCTTGTAAAGAATTAAAATTAAGATTAACTTCTTCATAAATTTAAATTTATTTATATATTAAAGTATATTGAGCTCTTCAGTTATATAAATAGAAGTAGGAAGATCCAAGCTACCCTCTAATTCTTTTTCTCTTTACTCTAATTTGTACCTCGACTTAAACATTGGAGTATCATTATTTCACTCTTAAGAATGTTATGGTCAAGTCAAGTCAAAATTCGTCTAAATATTTCACTCCAAAAAATTAGAATTAAACACCGTCTTTTTTTTTTTTTTTTTTTTTTTTTTTGGAATCAGAATAGTTTTTTAAGAAAATTTTTAGTTTAGTATATATTTTATAAGGTCAAGTCAAAGTCAAAATTCAACGTCTAAATATTTCACTCCAAAAAATTATAATTAAACACCGTCCTTTTATTTTTGGAATCAGAATAGTTCTTTAAGAAATTTTTTACGTTAGTATATTTATAAGGGTCTTAAAAAAAACGTATTTATCCTTTTCATCTTCATTATGTATTGAATTTCAATATTCTAAAATCAACTATTAATAGTTAAAAATATCATCGTGTGAAAATATAAATTGATTATCAAAATCTATAATATTACTTATATATTTAAGAATATATATCTACTATGAAATTTAGATATAATATAATCTATATGTTAAAAAATATTTATTTATTATAAATTTTAATTGTGTAAAGTAACATTTGTCCTGAAAAATACTAGTATAAATAAAGCATAAAGTTTTCAAAATATGAACAGTTTATTTGAGGAAACCATTATTCTAGTCATTGAAAGTGGAACGTGTTGTGATATCAGTTTCTTAAATGAAAAACAAAATCTCAAAAATTTCAAACTTGTCATAAAAGACTTTATATATTTGCACATTCAAGACTTCTCAGGCTGCGAATGTGACAACGCTGTAGTGGTTCTAAAGGTGGAGTTTTTTTTTTGTAATATTTTTTTTTTTCTTTTCTTGCATTGGAAGGTAAAAAAGAAATCTTTTATTTGAAGCACGTGCAGTGGCCACAAAACTTGGTCCGATGAATTAATAAAAGTTGGCTTGTGTGCTTGGAATCAAATGGAACAGTGTCCGATCATGCATCATTAATGCAAGTTGAGGACCGTGTTCGTAAATATATTCTCCTATGTTGTTGTGTTATGTGTTTTTATGACATGACACGAATAGTAGTGTTTTAGTTTTCCATTCTCATTTTTGTTTGTTCAAACTCCAAACAAAGGTTCATCCTCCACTCACTTAACCATCTCCTTCCTTTCTCTTCCATTTCTATATTTAGCAACTCTTCTCTCTCTCCCCTCTCTCTCGCTTTGTTCCGTCAAGGACAAGGACCGAGCCTCAGGAGCCACGAAAAACAGGTACATCATCTGTCTTTGCCACACCAAAACAATCTGCATTGTTTTTGAATTTCCCTGCATTTACTCACTCTTGTTTCCGTTACAAGTAATATATGCCTCGGAGGGTTATTCCTTCTGATTTCCCTCTTTCCTTCTGCGCATTCTCTTGCCATTAATGAGAATATTGTTAATTCGGTCATTAATGAGAATATTGTTCTTTGGCCTAGAACCAGGTTGGTGCCTATTATTATTCGGGTGGAAAATTTGAAACTTTGAGATTTTGAAAAAGAAAAAAAAAAAGGTGGAATCTACCTGCCCAGTAGAATTATATGATTCTTTGATCATTAAATCGCGTAAAAAAACGTTTTTTGGGAGAAAGGAGGATCCCTGGAATAGTTTTGGTGATAACTTCCATCTGGGGTCTTCACATTGGAATGAATATGTGGTAGAATGGTGAAATTCGGTGGAATGATTGAAAAGGGTGGAGGTAGAGCAATGGAGTGGAGGGTGCAATTGATTGGTGAAGTGAAAATTGAGAGCATGAGGTAGGTGGATATGAAGATGGACTCAAAAGGAGAGGCTGAACCTCAGGAGGAGACGCCTTCATCACCAATGCGGGTTCTGCAGCATTTTTCTGGGGGCGCATTCAGAGTTGCTGGGGAAGCATTGCAGAATATGTATTCTGGTGGTGGGTCAAGCATGCCTCAAACGGGGCCTGGTGGGCATAGACGTTGTCAAAGTGAGCTTGTTAGTAGAGGAGTTCAGCGTACTAATAGCTTTCAGAAATTAAAATCTCACATGCACAGGGCATGGCGCTGGGGTAGCAAATCCCGCGAAGAAGATTCCCTGGCCAATTTCAACCCTGAGCTCATGGCAAACCAGAAACGGCAGTGGTATCGGCTTCATCCTAAAAGTCTGGTATTCATTTTTTAGAATCCCTTCACGTGCTATATTTATTTTTGAAAGTATTCCTTGCTTGACTCATCTGCAAATGGTATGCAATTTAATATATTTACATGACTTCATTGTCATCTATGAAGTTTAACAATTCTTTTAATTCTCTTGTCTGTTTTCAAAATTATAGTTTTTCTGCATGCAATATTTTAACATCACTGAAGGGAATTGGTAGCAGTTGTTTCTGCATCTTAGTCTCGAAAGGAACTTAGCATGAGTGTTGAGAGTTTTTGATATTTCTTATATGTATAATTAACCATGCCTATGCTGGTATCTTAGTAATTGGTATACTGTTAATTCTAAAAGTTATTTTGAAGGTTCTTCATGTAGACTCGGAACGTTAACAATGATGCATTATTGAACTAACTTTTAGGAGGTGACGTTTGTGTACCATGCACTTATTTATGAGAAATGTAAACTTATCATTTTGTTGAAGTAAGTCAGTGTGAGTATTACTGTAGGACTGTGTACAAAATAAGGAGCCGACATCGCTCTTTGAACATTTTGTGATTGTGGGGCTGCATCCAGATGCTAATTTGGAAGCTGTGGAGCATTCATTCGCAAGAAGGAAGAAGTGGGAAAAGGAGAGGGTGAAACCTGAATTTCGAAATTGCAGAAAGCCTGAACAACAAAGAGTACCAGAACCAACTTTGGAACCTCAGGTTTGGTAGATATCAGTATTTTCTTTCATACATTCATTTGATACAGCATTAACAACATTTGATACATTCATTTAAGGAAACATAGAATAGAAGAGATAATTGGCTGTCCAGTCTTTGCATATAATAAACAGAATATTTCAATTGCAATTTGTCTGTTATTTTTCTTTTTATAAATTTTTAAAATTAAATTCTTGAGTGTTATAGGCAACACGTGAATATCTGGTGTCTAGGATTTCTAGGAATATAAAAGGAACTTCACAGCATTTTTGAAAGATGTTGGAATATTATATCTGTATTTTGACAGTGAATGGGAATTGTTTGAGTTTAGAGTGTGCTGCTACCGTACAAATAATTAATCATAAAAATTCCTAGCTAGCAAACTTCAGCCGATTCATCCTTATTTATATTTACAATTTAGTCTATTTCTATGGATCTATGCGTTCGTTGTAGCTCTCATACCTTTTTGCAAACATGCAGATACTATTCAAATATCCTCCTACAAAGAAGTTAACAATGCGTATGAAGGATTTAGTTCCCTTTTGCTTTCCTGAAGGTGTTAAGGTCTGTTTGATGCTATATTACGTACTCAGAGTTGTCAAATTCTTTTTTCATTTTAACTTCTACCTTGCAAATTGTTTGCTATTTCTTTCCAATGTTCGCATTTGGAGCTACAGAATTGGTTCTACCATCATTGCATGTTGCTCGTTCCCTTTCTTTGATGTGTGAATTATTTGATTTCTTAATGAATACATATTTTGATTTATCTTGGAGTAAGAAATTTCCGTTATCTTCTTTATCATTACATTACAAAATATATGGACATAATTTTTATCACTCTGGCAGCTGACACAGTAAGAGCAACTTTAACAGTAGTTGTTTATCCAATGTTATGATAATATGACAAGAGACAAGAAATTTTTAGATGCAGTTGCCTTCACAAGCAACATTAACTAACAAGTTAAACGTTGAAAAGTGAGGTCAGCAGGAGAGAGAAACTAAGAAACAGTATGTGCAATAAAGTTGCTCTAAGTTTATGGAATCTATAGAAATCTTACTATACTGACTTGCATTTAGCTTATTCAGATTAACTTATATTCTTGCCTTTAAATTTTGCGATTTCTTAATTACAAAATAATACGTTTACCACCCTTTATTTTTGGTAGAATTTGACACTTTCTTAGTAGGATAAAAGTAACAGTTTTTTATAAACAATAAGTTTAGTTAATTAATAAAATCTGCTTTTCCGCAAACTGTTTCATTTATGAAGTGTTGATTTACAGGCATGGTTGTTGGAGAGGACTCCATCTCTTAGTGAACTAAATGAACTTGTCTATGGACAGGTATGAATGCCACATCAATCTTGTAGTTCTTTTTTTTCTTGAAAAAAACATGTTTTTTCTTTTTGACAAGCTAGTTAAAGCAATATATCATCTAGTGTGCTAGATAATATAATTCATTCTAAGTATAACTTAATACTTGGTATATGTTACATGCATGCATTTGTAGAGAAATATTCGGAAGGTCTACATTTCATTATCTTTCATTTTTCAATCCAATGTTCATTGTATTATTAACCTTCCATTGAGCCCTTACCACCTTTGCAACCAAAGATAATATCATTTTCTTTTTGCTTTTATTCTCTACAGGAACATTTAGGAAAAGATGATCTTTCCTTTGTCTTTGCAGTAAAGGTAATTTTTTGTATTGATATCTATGGTTAATGATTGTTCTATTGAACTCTTATTTGACTTACCTGTACCCTTGCTGACTTGTGCTAGATTAGATTGTGCAAGATTATATATGTGTCAAGTTTCAACATATTATTATTTTCAATTTCTTTTTTGACAATTGTTGAGTGAACCAAAAGGGGAGGAGGTAAAATATCTTCCAGTATTTATTTTTTTCTTAGCTACTTAGTATTTCCTTCATTAGATAAAACTTCAGATGTGTCTATCAATTATCTGAACTCGACAGTTCAAAACATTTGTTGTTAAAGGGCATCCTAATGTTATAGGTCAAGCTGCAAGTGAGAACAGTAAAACCAAAAATAAACTTTTAATTTGCAGCCTGGTCCCGTATGAACAAACAAATAGAGCTTAAAGCATGGATTATACATAAACTTACTGCATATCTTATGCTACGATACGATATAATTATGAAGATAAGGGACTTTCAATGTGTGTGTGTATGTTTGGATCAATTTTATTTAGTTGCTTCTCATTTATTTCTTACTGTAATGATTGATGAAAACACATTATGTTGATCAGGCAGCAGACAATACAACACTTTATGGAGTTTGCTTACATGTGCCTGAAATTGTTCAAAGGCCCCCTGGTATCTTAGGCATTTCATCTCCTTTTTCATATCCCTCTGGGGCATGCAGCCGTTTTCTGGTTTCTGCACCTCGCTGCTATTGTCTTCTGACTAGAGTTCCCTTCTTTGAGTTACACTTTGAGACGTTAAACAGGTTAGCATTATTGCGGCTTATTGGCATATACTAACTTACTTTTCTGTGCAAATATGGTCAATTCCTTTGATTTTTCCTAGACCCTGTTGAATTTATTACGCCTTACTTGGATGCAGTCTCATTGCACAGGAGCGCCTGAATCGGATAACACAGTTTATAAATGAGATAACTCTCACTGGCAGCGTTCCATCATCGCCCAAACTAGATGATCAACTAAGGTTACAGGTGGAAAACTCCCCAGAGAGGGAGTCATTTAGTGAATGGATGGATTATGCAATTCCTGTTGATGGTGCAACTGTTATTACTGCTGCAGCTGCTGGGATTATATCAGATGATGAAAGCCTACTCTTATCGCCTAAAATTCGGGATTATCGCTGTCAATCCCCTGTAAGTGTGACTGGCAGTGATGCTTCAGATTTTTTTCAGGTCAGGGATATAGACAAGGAGGACAACAAGAATCTCCAAGTTCTTGATATTTCTGCGTTTAAGGCACCAGAAACTCTTAGTTCTATACAAAGAATGCATGGAAATTGCGAAAATGACCAAGTTTCTCCGAAAGCTGGAACACCTTTGTCTACACGAACTCATGTATTGGAGCGTCTTGGAAGTTTTGAATCACTTTTCAGGTAATAAATTTATAATTATAATATTTGTTTCAGTTTTACTTTTGGGCGGACTATCATTGAACTTCCCTTGTATTTACAGTGCTACATTTCTAGCAATTATGCTGCATAACTTTTTCAGATTTGTTGGTGTGTTTGTGTCTATTTTTGACATTTATTGTTTACTTCCAATTCAATTTCAATCCATATTGTTTTCATTGGCAGTCCAGTTAGAAGCATGGCACCAGAAGATGAGGACGATTTTTTCTCAAACAGCGAAAGAGATTATGGGGATGAATTGTTCATGGAATGGGCCATGGTCAGTGTAAAATGGTTTTCCATTTGTTTTTCCTTGATTAAACTGAAGTGATATTTGATTGGTATTTTACATATTTTTTTGTGAATGCATTTGATAGGAGAATAAGAATGATTTGCTACAAATAGTGTGTAGATACCATGCTCAACCTATTCCACCTCGAGGAAGTGTTTTTGTCTTCCACCCTCTCGAACATCTACAAGCTATTCAATACATTCGATATTCAGTTGCTGCTCTTGGCTTCGGAGATGATTGTTCAAGTTGTTCTGAACCAGCTCCGGTAATTCTCAAGTGATTTTTAACACAATACTTATTATCCAAAAGTATGTATACTCCTTACACATATACTTGGTAAAAGGACAATGTGAAGCTGGCAGCGGCTGAGGAAGCCCTATCATTATCAGTATGGACAATGGCGACTACATGTCGAGTTCTGTCCCTTGATAGTGTAAGCACATATTCCAGTTGACATACAACAATGTTAATGTCTGTCTAACTCAGAAGTTCTATACGGAAACTATTCTAAGAATCCATTTCTTGTATTCTTGGCATAAAATCTTTTTAAACTATAGTTTTTCTTCTAATTTCTTTTTCTTTTTACTGATTTTTATGCAGAAAAATATTTTCAGTTTGATTTTTGTCCTTGCTCATGTTTCCTGTTCCAGTTGCTCTGTTTTTCAGTTTAATTATTCTAATTCTTAATCTAGAGAACATTATTTATTGAATTATTATAGTTTAGAGGTGTATTTGGTTCAACCAAACCCAACCCAGCTACTATTTTATTATACCTTCTAACCAAAATGAACTTAAATATTTTGTGAGAAAAGATTAAAAAAATAAGGTAAGAAGAATATATCACATGTATCTCCCCTAACATCTTCATTTTCCTATGTTTTCATTCACATAAATAAGCAGAGTCTTTGTGATTCTATAATGTCACTAGCAGGAACAATTTAGCTTGTCAAAGAAGATGATTTATTATGCCTCTCCACTACCTATTGAAGATTTTTACTCATTCCATTTACTAAATTAGATGCTAATATCTCGCTACTTTCTTCATTGACTAAAAGAAATTATTTTTTATCCGCAATGTTACTGTCAGGTGATGGCATTGATTACAGGAGTATTGTTGGAAAAACAGGTGGTAATAGTGTGCCCAAATCTAGTAAGTCTTTAAAACCAACATACTATTTGATGGTCATTGACTTTCCTTATAGCGTTGTATAGTTAGAACCTAGTTGCTGCTGTTGATTAATTTGGATTGATATGTAGTGGAATTGTAACCTCCCTTTGATTTTGACATTTTTTGACACAATGCAGGGTGTTCTATCTGCCACAGTGCTTTCTCTTATTCCCATGATTCGTCCTTTTCAGTGGCAAAGTTTATTGCTCCCAGTAAGTCTGTAGATTCAACAAGCCCTGGTTTCAGATTTCCATGTTAGATTGTCACATAGATCTAACAATATATTAGCCTTGCTTTTCAGGTTTTACCCGGGACAATGATCGATTTTCTTGATGCCCCAGTTCCATATCTTGTGAGTGTCATTTTCTTGGATGTTTTTAAAATATGTTGTTTCATATTATATTTGTTTTGTTGACTACTTAGAAGAAGAAATTAGTTTATGCACAATTTAAAATTAGCTTTCTGATTTTAACTTGCACATAAACTAATTCTAATGTATGGAAAAAACTTTTTTCATTTTTCTTCTTCTACTAGTGTTAATGGAAAAGCTTATGGCAGAAGCTTATTTTACCTTTTTAATATCAATATCTTTATTGCCTTTAGGATATGTACATACTTCCAATTCCTTTTTGGATCGATAAAGCCTGTGTGTTGCACTGAGGATTTGCATGTTCATGTTAAAAGGCTACTGTTTTTTCAATGTATAAGAATGATACCCTATTCTGATATACAGTTTTATTTCATGTTAAAACCAGACTTAAAAGAAAAAAAAAAATGAGACCAAAAATAGGAACGGAGAGAGGAAGAGAAGGATCAGATTAGAATTTTTGTTTTCTTTTTTCAAACTTTTATACATGGATTACAAGTAACTTCAAAATCAAATTTATTTTCCAACATGGTTATCAATCTAATGAGAATTTAATTTTTTTTTTCTTGATAAGCATTCGAATTTTAAAGAATGGTCTCATCTCAATTGTTCATTCAATCATCTACTATTCTTGCAGGTTGGCATACAACATAAACCAGATGACTTGAATATGAGAACTACTAATCTTGTTCTTGTTAATATACTGAAGGACCAGGTTTGTAATGACATTTTAAAGATGATATTCCGCAAGAAATGTGGAGAGTCTGTTGAAAACTCTCTTAATTTACGTTGTCATGTTTCTTGGCTGTTTCCAAATTTTGGGCTTGTATTTGTGTGTGTGTGTGTGTGACAATATTTGGCTATTTTTGCTATTCCATGCAGAATTTTTAGTGTTTCTCTTCCGTTTAATATTTCATTTGTAGGTTGCAATGTGTTCATTACCAAAACTTCCACAGCATAAAGAGCTTCTCTCTCAGTTGAGTCCATTTCATGCAAGACTTGCAAATGAACGATCAATTGCTAGAAAGCATCCTGTACATAGGTGCAACGAAGTCCAGGTTTTCTTAGTTCCCATACTAAAAGATCTCTCTCACACACACGCTATTTTGGAAAAATAAATATTAGTATTTTTTTATGTATAAAAAATTCTTGCTTCACAAACCACCAGTTTTTCAGCTTCTAGCTTCTGATGCTCTAACCATTATCATCAACTGCTAATCTTGACTTGTTTACAGGCCGAAGCTGCAACTCAGTTTTTGAATATAATGTGGCACTATTTGGAGTCTCTTTGTTCGGATCTGAAGTCCCACACGATAACTAGTGTACAATCAAATAACGATAGGGTAAGATAACTAAGTTAATCTGATATTTATTTCTGGAAGTTCTTACAATACTAAGAATGAGTTATCTGCCCCTCATTCTCGATTAATTTTTCAGGTTTCTTTACTTCTTAAAGATAGCTTCATTGCTTCCTTTCCTGCTAGGGATCAACCATTCATTAAGGTAGCAACCTCCTATTCATTTCAAGAAAAAACGTAAGCATTGAAAATTTGATTGGTGCCAAGTTTAGAATAAAATAATTTGATTGTTTTATATATATTACATTTGGCTTAAGCTACAGAAAAAAAAAAGTTGGAATTAACATCACTGAGGTAGGGTGAACATTAAATATCACTTCATGAATAGGCATACTGGGATTATGTTTTATTTATTTTCATTTATAGGTCCTGGTGTGACTGTTGTTTGAATAAACTTTTCAGGAGAGAAAAAATAGGAAGGTAATTAATTTAATTTCTCTCATTAGTCAAAATCAACTTGTGCACTTAACGTTAATTAAAGTTATCTGATTTAACTTGGTCAGTGAGTGAAGGGCATAAGTTAATTTTAGTTAATGAAAGAATCTCAATTCATTTTACTCTCATATTTTCTTCTCTTACAGACGTTTATGGAAAAAGTTATCTATAAAAGGCCAATCTCTTCACTAATTACTGTTTCAAAGCTATTGATTTTGAATCCTTGGCTATGCAGCTTTTTGTAGATACACAGCTCTTCACTGTTTTATCAGATTCTCGTTTGTCAAGCTTTGAGAGTGGCGAGTCATAGTCCCGCGCCACATTAATTTTAGACCAAATGGTGCTATACATCTATTAGACATGTTTGTTGGCACTGTTGAAGATATAGCTTTTGATTTCATAGGAGGAACACCTCCAATTCAGTCCATATGTAACTTTGTTAATCCGAGAATCCCAGGTTTGGAAAGACACAGAAAGTTGATATGTGGGTCCAAAAATTTTGTACAATGTTCATAGTAATAGACTACAAATGTGATGTACTAAATCATTGTGCTAACCCAGGGGAAAGAATCACTGTCCCTATTTTTTATTGAGGGGTGTGTTCTTGGGTTCAGCAGTTCATGTTTTGTAATTGAGTGATTGTGAGTAAATACTATGTCCACTCTCCCTGTAGCATATATAAATCATAATTTTCTTATTGGGTAAACCACAGTTTTGGTTCCTAAAAGTGTATTGTATTGTCACATTAAAATCAAGAAAATTCTAAACAAGTTAATGAATTTTTTTATTATTTGGTCCAAATCTTTAAACTTAACTAGTTGGTATCATTTTGGTATTTAAACATATGATAATATCCTCATTGAAGTTACATTTTGTTCAGTTTTTTAACAAATAATTGATGAAATACATATTCAAAGACCTATAATAGTTTTTTTAGTTTCAAGGACTAAGTTTGACTACACTTATGGTTGGTGGTTTACTTTTAATGTTTTTGTTGTTGTTTCTACGTAATGCATTGCAAGATATTATTTTCTATGCTTTCTTATGCTACCATTTGGCACTTTTTTCATTTTCTGTTTGTTTAAAAAAACAAAAAAAAACAAAAAAAAACAAAAAAAAACAAACTTTCCTTCATAAAACTGATTCATGGGTTTCTACCACTTCCTATTGTTTCAATAAAGACCTATTTCAGTAACATTCTACCTAAATTTCATGTATGTGTCCCTTACCGTAGGCATGGGGAAATTTCATAAGAGCATGAATAGACTCATTTTATTCTAAAAAAAGAGTTCATATTTTTTTTTTCTTTATATGATATTTTTTTTTTATATGAAAAGTTTTTAAACAAGCCCTTTTACAAAAATATAATCAATATCATCCTTTCCGCTACTTAAACAAAGTTGACCGTAATTATTTATCTTGTTGTGGGAAAAAACTAGAGACGAGTTGTCAATTTTAATGTTTGGAAGTTTGGTAAGAGGTTGTTATTGCTGGGAGGTGAATGGATATGGGAAATTTGTGGCAAATGTGGTGATTGGGTTGCATTGTTGGTTTCGATGTGTTCGAATTAATAAGTAATATCATGGTGTGTAAGTGATTGAGAAAGAAAGCCTCAACCTCGTTAAGTTCACTGTTTATGGCACATTTTACAAACATGGTTAATTGATACATTAAGTGGAAGTACAAAAAAAATTTAGATTAAAATAATAATTTTACAAACACGATTAATTGATACATTAAGTGGGTAGAAGAATTCAAACTCGCTAACTATCACTTCTTTTCCATATTTATCTCCTTAACTTTACGAAATGTGTTAAGAATAATTGAGTATAGAAAGATTAATTCCTTTGACATACAACCAACTCAATTCACAGTTTTCAATAGATTCCAAGCCATAAATTCTAACAGCCAAAAATCTGTAAATTGCTCAGAACATTTCAATACAATTCCCACTTTTCTATAGATTCCAAGCCATAAATTCTAATAGCCCAAAATCTGTAAATTGCTCAGAACATTTCAATGTACAAGGTGAACTTCTTGTTTTTCATTTTGTCGCGTTGTTCTTTTTCTTGGTTTGTGTACTCTGCTCTGGTATGTATAAAGTTTAAAATGAAAAAGATTTGTTCGGAACAAAAGATCAAAAAAAAAATGCAGAGCTTTCTTGCACATTAGAAAGGGCCTCAGAAGTTCATTATCCACGTCAAAATTCATCCTACGACGTTACAACGTGAAATACAGTAAACGTCATTTGAAGTGTTTTTCTTGATAGATGTTTACCATTTTATTTTTCATATAAAACTGAGTATCAAATAAAAATCTCAAAGGTATTTAAAACTTAAAAAAAAAAAGTATTTCGCGAGAAGAAATTGAAAAGATTTAAACGAATTATTAGATAAGCACAAGGGTACTACAATTGGTTTGATCAACCACGCCCCAGACAAGGGATCAATAATTAAAATCCACAGTTTAATCGTACATTACACTTAGAGAAAAGAAAATTAAAGTTTCCACTTTATTTAGCCAAGTGGATGTCAATATACTACAAAATCAGAGAGACACTTAGCCACACCTAATCTGAAAAAAAGAAAAAAGTGTATTCTGATTTTTGGCAGTACGATTAGAAGGGAAATGGAAATATGAGAATAAAAGTAAAAAGAGAAATTAAAAAAATGTTTGAAAATTGTTTCAGTATGGGCAAAAATGGGTAAAAATAAACATAAATATTTTCAAAAAGTTGCAGTAATAAAAATGAATTTAACTAAAAAATTATACCATTTATCATATTATGTTTTACATATAATTATTTTGGATGCTGCGAGGGAAATTATTTAATTTTATATAAAGTAACGTAAAAATCAGATTGAATAATCATGTCGTCCAAATAATTTCCTTCTTATTTGAGACAGTTCTTTTCAAATAAAAAGTAAAAAATGGACATTTTCATCGTGTTTCACTTCTCTCCGTTTCTTCTTTCTATTTGATTGGCGGAATGCATTTGATTAGCATTATCATTTTCAAAATAACTTTATTTGAGACAGCTACCTAAAAAATCATTAGGCAGAATAGAAAGTTAAAAGCTTGTAGCCACATTTATGTATTTAATATACTTTTTTTAAAGTTAATACGTTACGAAAGTTGGCTCTTCGGAACAACAACCAAAATTATAATAATAATTATCATAGTAATATTTACAATGGTTATTATTAAATTGTAGTTAATCCAATTTTGTACAAAAACATTAATTTTTAACACTTCAAAAGGATTAATATTACTTGAAACACGGTAATGTGACAGATTCACTGAAAATTGCGCACCCTAGCATTAGAACTTCTTGACACCGCACAATAACATAGCCATAACTCAAAAAGGATGATCCAGTATTCACTATGAAACCCTTCTCACCACAAATTTGACCAACATGATCTTACTCAAAAGCTATAGCCACTCCAGATTTATTTGAAGTTTAAACTACAAGCAAAACAACAACAACAACAAGGAAATGCAACTCAACACAACCATTCCTCACGAAACTAGCCCGGCTGACATATATCACCTCATGCTTGTGTTGAAAGCACACAACGAAGGCATCCCCCTTCATGCAAAAGATCAAAAGCCTTGTTGATCTCAGTGAGAGTCAAAGTATGGGTAATGTATTCATCAACCTTGATTTCCTGCAAAACAAGTAGAGCAGTCAAGGACACAAGGTAGTCTCGTAACTATGCATGCTTTCCAACAATATTGAATTGATGAACAAAACACTCTGAAAAACCTTTACCTTCTTCAGGTACTTGTCTACGAGCCAAGGAACCTGTGACCTGCTCTTGAAGCCACCGAAAGCAGTTCCTTTCCACACACGTCCACTCACCAACTGGAAAGGTCGGGTTGATATTTCCTGACCTGATGCTGCAACACCCACGATAACTGATGTCCCCCAGCCCTGCCAATTTTCAAAGAATATTTCATGTGTACAACCATCATAGTGTAATATTTGAAAATGGAGTCAATGTGGCGGTAGCAGCATTCACCTTGTGGCAGCATTCCAAAGCAGCTCTCATCACAGAAACATTTCCAATACACTCAAAGCTATAATCAACTCCACCATCTGTGCGATCAATTATGACCTGCTGAATTGGTTTATCATGTTCATTTGGATTTATAAACTCGGAGACTCCAAAGTTCTTGGCTGCAAGGAAAAAAAAGCAAAAGAAGACAAATCAATAAATGAAAATGATGATCAATACGCAGAGAAACATTAGTTCTATAACACTAAAAAATGAGAAACATGGCAACGAATCACTTCACAGTATTAAAGGCATTCTGGTTGGTTTAGAAAAACCCAGTTCATTTTGTACCAGTATCAAACTTCTTGCTGTCAATGTCTATGCCAATAATCCGGGATGCACCAGCAGTTTTTGCACCCTCTGCAACCTGTTAAGTACAAATTACAAATCATAATGTCAAACCCAAAAGGGCAAAAACATAAACACCTACAATTGTAACTTCAAAAACTTACAGCAAGCCCAACAGTCCCAAGGCCAAAAATGGCAACAATTGTCCCTGGCTCAACCTTTGCAGTGTTCCACACAGCTCCAAGGCCTAAAAAGTGGAGAAAGATAGATTTCACAATTTCATAATAATAACTGAACTAGGTATAGAAGGACACAAGACCGCACATTTCATAGCATTAAGAAAGAAAGAATGAAAGAAGGGAAAAAAGGGATCTGTAAAGAAACATTTTCATTCTTCACAAAGCATGTTAATTGTTAGACTATCAAAATAAGAGTGGGAATTTGTAACTGTGATCAGAAACAGTCTAATATGATACACATTGGTATGGCAAAGGCAGCAATAACATGCATCTCCACAGGCAAATGTAAGCATGTAACATCATTGTCCAACTCCAAACACATTTCAAGAATCATAAGACTCATGCCATACAACTTGAAAAATCTCAACATAGCTTTTGTAAAGGAGAAAAAATTACCAGTTGAAACACCACATCCGAGAAGACAAACTTTGTCCAGAGGAGCTCTGGGGTCAATCTTAGCTACACTAACATCATGGACAACAGTGTATTGACTGAAAGTGGAGGTTCCCATGAAATGATAAATGGGCTTTCCATTAATGGAGAAGCGACTCTTGCCATCATTGAGCATGACCCCAACTCCAGTGGCAGCGCGAACCTTGCCGCAAAGGTTGGTCTTCCCTGATTTGCAAGTCTTGCACTCCCCACACTCAGCCTGGTAACAGGGAATCACATGATCTCCAGCCTTAACATTAGTAACACCTTCTCCAACACTCTCCACGATCCTGCAACAAAAAACAACAAACCCCTAAAACCCCTAAATGCATATGCTCACATCATATAGCACATGCAAGAAAAAAAATGCACTTTTGAACATTGAAATCCATATTCGCATTCATATACTATACATGCATACATACCCAGCAGCTTCATGGCCGAGAATACAGGGGAAGAGGCCTTCGGGATCCTGCAAAATCAGAAATTTTCTCATAATGCAAATCCAAACAAGAGAAGCACAAATTAACGGATTCGGAACAGTTAACAAAGAGAAAGAGAAGAAAGTAGCGACCTTGCCGCCCCAAGTGTAAGCATCGGTGTGGCAGAGAGCGGTGTAGAGGATTTGAACTCGAACCTCGCCGGCCTGAGGCGGAGCCACCTGGACATCTTCGATGGTCAAGGGCTTGTTGGGTTCCCAGGCCACCGCAGCTACATCAAAACGACGTCACATAAAGCTTAGATTATTGGGGTTTGTATAACGTTAATTAGATCTGAAAGGAAAAGAAGAATGAAGAAGAGAATGGGTACCTTTGCAGGTGATGACTTGACCTTGAGTTGCCATTGAAAGGAAGAAGATGAGACCCACACAAACCAATACCCGTTTATCTCTCCCCTCTAACTTCTACCTATTTATAGTAGAGTAAGACATTACTAAAACTCAGGTTGATCTAAGTTCTAGTAAATCACACTCTTAACATGATGTCATTAAATTAAAAATAATAATAATCTCCCATATTCACTGAGTTGTAAAACTATATATATTCTCTTTAGAAAATCATATATGTCAATACATGCTAACAAAAAATTAATCTTTTCTTTTTATTTGTCTTGATTCTAAAAGAAAGTTTTTTTTTTCATTTGTTTTTTTTTTTTAATTTCAATAACATTTTTTTT
>Ga0209489_102051_pt1 | contig 41377 bp, 14 predicted proteins | sample SiratrowhiteBW_FD_187527 | JGI IMG/M metagenome (GOLD analysis project Ga0209489, IMG submission 187527) | Root nodule microbial communities of legume samples collected from California, USA - Siratro white BW (SPAdes) (version 2) | ecosystem: Host-associated > Plants > Roots > Nodule | place...
AAAAAAAATAAAAAAAAATAAAAAAAAAAAAAATTTAAATAATTAAAAAAGAAAAAAGAAAAAAAAATTTTAAAAAAACAAAAAAAAAAAAAAAAAAAGTATTGATATGGTAAATGACAAGAACAATGCAATTGGAATAGGATGAGAAACAACACTGCATAGTTATTTTATTCATTCATTCATTTGCCGTAGCAGCAGTGTTGTGTGTGGCGGTGGCAACCATGGCTGACTCCTCTCAAGACCTCGACCAACTCCTCGATAGTAACTTCTTCCTCACTCACTCTCACGCTCTCTGAATTTGAATTATTTAGCTATTTTTCTCTCTTTATTAGACTGTCTCATTCGGTTATTTCAGGTGCTTTGGATGATTTTCAGTCCTTCAACCTTAATCCTTCTGTTCCAAGGTTATCGTTTCGCGTCTTTGTTCCACTCTGCAATTCTTTTAATTTATTTTATTTTACTGAATTTTTGTGTGTCTGTGTCAATTGAATTGTGTGTTGGAAGTGGGGGAGCAATTGCGAGCAAAAACGAGAGTTCTTCGTTGCCGTCGGGGGTTCAGGGATTGGGCATGGGTTTACCTGATTTGAGAACGAAGAAAAAGGGGAAGCAGAAGGCTTCGAAGGACGTCCACGTGGCGGAGGCGCTGAACAAGCTGAGGGAGCAGACCAGAGAGGCTGTGAAGGGCCTGGAGTCTATGAACCCTCCTGCTGCTGATGATTTGGGGAAGGATGCCTTGATGGAAGATTGGGTCAAACAGTTTGAGCAGCTTGCTGGCTCTCAGGTATTCTTTCTTTCCTTTTTTTATCCTTTGAACCAATTTGTACTTGATGTTAGTTATTTAGTAATTTCTCTTGTCAAAGCGCTTTAAGTCTGTTGTGTTATCTAGTTGTGAGGTGAAAATCTGTAGTGGATTTTAGGGGCAGTTGTCTGTGTTTGTTTTTGCATCTTCATGTAGTCTAACAGTTTGGATATGTGAGAGGGGGCGCTATGGTGATATAGGGTTTTAAATTTCTGTGTTGTGGCTGTGGAAACTCTAAAAACCTTGATGTTGCAGCCAAAATAGTGTCCTGCTTGTTGAGATGGAATTTGAGTATCATCAAAGTTTGTTGGTCTCCTGCTTTGAGTGTAAGGAACCTAGGTCTTTGGTTTGATCCATGTGTATAGAAAAACACCAACCTTCTGTTCCAGGAGGGTGAGCATTCTCTGGAAAACTGAAGAAAGATTAAGTTTGGCAACTGTGTCATTTTTTTTCTCTCAGTAATTAATTTGTCTGCTGCTGCTTTGGACGATAATGAGCTGTGTACTGGTTGTTGTGATGTGTCCTGTGTGTGATATTCCTCTCATCTCTGTTTTTAAATGGCCTCATCTCTCACAAAAAGATACTCTTCTCACCTGATATGCACACGCACATAAAACATAATATAATATAATTTATAAAAGAGACAGATTTTGGGCCAAAGGACAAAGAGCTGTTTGCACTTACCTGGGTTTTGTGTATTGGAAGAATCAATAGTTGTGTATCAGATGCAAATCAGTAATGTATGGAGGTTTTTATTTCTATTTTTTGAAAATGTGTTTTTTTTATACTGTATGTATATACATATCGGTGCGTCATAGAGCTTTGTCAAAGATGAACACATATAAAAGTGGTCCACCAGTGATAAATTTATTTCAAAATTTATAATCTTTAGTGTCCAGAAAATTCTGACTAACCCCAGACTGCATTAACAACCTTTGTAACATTATTGGACATCTCAAGGTTATGGTAGAGTCATCTGATACATAAGAGATAAAAGAATGAAAGAATAGGGTAATTCACACAGTCTATTGATATTATTCAATTTGACCAAGAAGCTGACTGCTAGATACAGGAATTGGTGAAGTTTGAGGGTCACCTTCCTTCCCATAACTGAGTTAATTTGTAACTTTAGAACTAACTTCCCTTCCCTCTTATTTGTAGTCAATTCTATTTATATCTGATTTCCCCCCCTTTCCCTTTACATACATGTTCTTTGCTACTGGTTGCCTATCAGATTAGCTACCTTCCCAATTACCTTCAATCATTTTTTCCCAGAAAGTCAAATGTTCACCACTCTTGAGACCACTAAATTCTTGCATTTGTATCTTGTGGAGTTTCTGTTTATGCTGCTTTAAATGAACATCAAGGATTAAATTTTTATGTTGTATAGTCTCTTTCATATACGCTTTGGAAGATCGTTGATTGGAACTCCTATAAAAAGAAATCAATTTGCGACATTGACATTCCACTTTTATAAGTTTTTAAATGTTATTCCTGCTTCTTTAAACAAGTTTTCATGCATTTTCTACCTGTGAGGCACTTTTAAACTGGTGCTTGCTAGAACCTACCTTATGATGGTGATTGATTGCTCATATATATCCTTTGTTTCTTTATGCTCTTTTTGTTTACGATTTACATTGAAAATGGGATTTACTTATCTTTATTTAATGACTTAATCCAATCCAACTGCTCATACTTTATAAATCTATGTTGGTATCATTATGATGACTTACTATGCTTGGTATTTTCTGAGTTTTGAATGTCATGAAATTTTGAGTTCAGTTCATCCTAGCCCAGATTTTGGCACTTATTTTGTGCGTGTCAAGTTTTCCCTTTATGGAAATTGGAATGCAGTGATCTTACTTTTAATGTAACAACTCAAGTTCATATATTACATTTAGATTTCACCTTTGCTAAAGATATAATCAAATTTGTATATAGTGTGTGTAAACCTCACGTTATAGACCAGGAACCGGTTTTATATGATTGAATTAGACTTAAAAGTCCACTTTCTAAAAATTACATTCAAAGGGTGTTTGTCATGGTGGCAACTTGTTTAATTTGGTTTTTGTATTGAATTTGATAACTTATGTTTTTGTTGAAGAAGTTCAAACATATATGAAGAATTAAAGTTGGAATCTACTAATTAAGAGAATGGAAAGTAAAGAGAAATTTGGACTGTATGAACTTTGATGTGTCCTTTTGCTGAGCTCCACAACGAAAAGAGACTGGTGACAAAAGCAGAAATCGAGGCCTGGAATACTTCTATCATACACAAACATAGACTCTATTATATCTTCTTTTAAATATATGAAGCTAACCAGACTAGACAAAACAATTTGCCAAGTTTGGTTATGATTTTTTACTTAGAGGAAGCAAGTGATTATGAGCATCAAAGATATTGTAACTACTTATGGCGCTATTTCTTATTTTTTTCATCTTGGAAATACCGTATCTTGACTTCCTTTCCTGGATTTAAAGCTAATAATGTTATTATTATTATTATTATTATTATTTTGTCTAGGACATGGAATCTATTGTGGAGACCATGATGCAGCAACTTCTGTCCAAGGAGATTCTTCATGAACCAATGAAAGAAATAGCAGAAAAATATCCCAAGTGGCTGGAAGAACACAAATCCAGCTTAAGCAAAGAGGAATATGAACGTTATGCACACCAATATGAATTGATACGAAATCTTAATGATGTTTACGAAACTGATGCCGGAAACTTTAACAAGATTGTCGAGCTCATGCAGAAAATGCAAGAATGTGGACAGCCACCAAATGAAATCGTCCAGGAGCTTGCTCCCGACTTCGACTTAGCCAGTCTTGGCCAGTTGTAAGTTCCCTTTGTTATGTGTTGGTGGTGTTTATCACACTATGTACTTGTAGTATTAATCATTGTTTACTATTTCTTAAGCAAGACCCTCGTGTGAAAATATGCATCGATTATTTTTAGCTTCCTAAACACTGAACTAGATGAATAGTTTATCTTAAAATTTCACATAAGAGATATAAGTTGACTTTAGAGCTGTTGTTTATGGGGTGAAGCTCAATTATCAGTTCACGCTTATGTTGATAATCAATACTGGCTAATAAAATAAACGGCTTCGTACAATCTGTAAAATCTGTCTCTTTTATTTTAGTACTAACTCAGTGATCTAACTTGGGATGAATTACTACTGCTGAAATGGGTATTAAACTATCATATAAAAGCTACGATTTTATGTAGAATTGGCTAGATCCTAGTTGAGGAATGAAACACCCATATCTAAGGTTTGGTCCTCCCCACTAGGATACCCTCTCCCACGAGGGTGCTTTCCAATATATATTTTTGAAAAATAAAACAGGTTATCTGGCAGCATAGTCATTCTGAAACTTACCTCACCCATTTTTTTTATGTCTTTGTAGTTTACATTTCTGTATGTGCATCAACTGATGTGAACATTTTCTCCTGCAGATCTCCAGAGATGCTTGAAGGTCAGCCAAATTGTTGCATAATGTGAAGCTATTTCTTCCCATTTACCAAGTCTCTTTGATGGTTTACAGGTTTTTAGGAATATTTAATTTTCACTTGTCAGAATAAAATAGTTTTATAGTTTTATGCTGTACAATCTACCCACGCAAGGTTACGAGGAAACCACAATTAAATTCTCCGTTTAAGGTTCTGTATGACGAAGGCATGTCTATCATTCCTGCTGGCAATTATATTACGAGTTGTTAGTTGCAAACAAAATTTGCTTTGTGATTTTTTGAGATTCATTTCGCGTTATAACGAGTAATGACAAGCTATTTTCAAGGCTGAAAAGCACCAGTAGATTACTAGATTCAGAGGTAAGATACACGAATTGTTTTTTCTGATAATGATGCCATAGCTAGCCATTTTGTCCTATATACTATCAGATATTCATCACCAAAATATTTTGTAAGAGTTCCGTGTAAAGTCCCCCTCCCCCGAACATTGCAGTAAAACAAGCTGATAAACACGGAAAATGAAATTTTGTTCATAATAAAATAATCACGATTTGAAAAGTGATACATGAGTATACAGTATAAAAATCAAGCCCTCGACTGTATTTGTCAGTTGAGAAACAAAGGCCTCTTATTAAAGATTGAATGAATGAATTTGCTATGGTTAAACACAAGACAAAAAAGAGGAGAAAATGGCAGCAATAATATTGGATAGACTATAGCTGTGCAATATCTTGTTTTGGGTGTCTTAAAGAAACTGGAGTTGCATATCGCTGGTTCAGCAGTTAGCTAAGCATCAGAGGGTGCAATCCAGTGTCTCCCGTTAACAAAACTCTTGACCAGGAATGGATGGGCAGATTCAAAATCTAGCTCTCGGGCTAATGGGACTCCACGTATAGCAGCAGCACCTGGTCCCCAGCATTTGTACACTCCAAAGAACACAGTCCTAAAGCAGTGGAATTATTGCAAGAAACATACCATAATAAGATATGATTATATAGTATGAAGTATGGTTTTAAGAAATGATAATGGATAGTCGAAAGAAAAACTGTATGATTTAATAGGACTAGAATAAAAGTTATGTCTTACTTGTTATTGTAGGAAGTGTTCCAATCATCCCAACCACCATGTGCAACTATGTTGTCGAAGTAGGTGTAGGCATAGACAATCCTAGAGTACTCGCCCATTGCACGGCCCACATAAATGGGGCCTGTTCCTGTCACCTTGCACCGTACGAATGCGAAGCCTGTTTTCTCGTATGGGGATCTCCTATCTTGGGCTGCTATTGACCCGAACCTCGTCGCAATTGAGTGTAGCCAGCAATCCTGAACCAAACCCCAATATATAATTACACAATAATTGCGTTTTATCTTTTTTAGTTAAAGCTATGCGAGCTATAGTACAATCTTAATTGCTTACTTCCTTCCATGGGTCCAAATTATGCTACATACGAACGATCTTACTTTAACTTATTATCTTTATGCATGTTTAATATAATTTTGTTTAAGAAGTTTTATTTTGGCATATTTAACTTTTTGATCTTCTAATATCAGAATTTTTTGTTTTGGTCCTTATTTCATTCTTTATTTGATTTTCATTATTTTTTTTTTTAATTTTTTAGCTTTTAGTCCCTAATGTTAATTTATTTTTTGTTAACTCTATGATATCAGGATGAGGTTACTCCATACGGGGAAAATTGTCCATTCAATATTATTGATGTCATTAAAAGTGTTACGGAAGACTAAAATCAAAAAATATATATTTATAGAGACTAAGATAACAAAATATTTTATTTATGAGGATTAAAATAAAGAAATATTATATTTTTTTAAACTAAAATTAAAATTAAAGATTTATAAGAACTAAAAATGAAAATAGCATATTTATAAAGATTAAAAACTAAATTTTAGGAAAGAGTGAAATAAACAAGTCGCTAAGGGTGGAAAGTTCAACTAGTTAAAATATATTTTTTAATATATAATTTATCTAAGTAAATACATATCCATCTTATAAAATAAAACAAAAATTGTATATTTTTTCTTTTCATCCTCGTGTATTGAGGTGATATTTTTTATTTTGTAATTGTTAATCAAGTCGATAACTTGGTTCGCATATCATGTGATTGTATCATTATGTCATTCTGATGATGTTCCTAGGGATAGACTTAATAAAGAATATTAACGACAAAAATTAAAAGAATTTAAAAGGAGAACAAAAACCAAACAAATAATAAAATAGAAACTAAAATCGAAACACTCTATGTTGGAATAACTAAAACTTTGATTATTTAGAACAGCATCTTTGAAACAACATTTTAAAATATAAACTTAAGAAAAACATAGCCTTCGTTATGTACAACAGATAATTCATTTACTTGGTACGAATAAACGAGGAAGTTAAACTATTGGCAATTATATTGTTAAATAAAAATATTCACACTATAACTTTTGAAACATTGATGTTATTATTGTTATTTTATGATCGATAATTAAATTTATAAATTTCACTTGGCTTAGTTTTTTGTATTTATTTAGATAGAAATACTTATGTTGTCTATATATTTTTTTCTCTATTAAATAGAGTTTGAGAAAATAGAGAATAGTGAAAATAAGAAAGTACGTACTATTAAATTAAAATAATAGAAACAGCTTTGAGAATAGAGAGTCACGTGTGAGTAGGTCTGGAGCTTTAAAAAAGAGCTTTAAAAGCTCACGGCTATGGAGCAATCCAATTTCCAAGTCACCCACATTATCAAACAAAAAGCCAAAACAGTGTAGCTGTAAAAGTTAGAAATCTGCGCTTGGCGAGAAGAAAACCTATAGTGGAATAATTTTTGTTTGATGTATTTACTTTTTAATTTTAAAGAGCATTTTGCACATTTGCACACACAAGGGAAAGAAAAAAACAAAGTACAAGATAAATAAAATTGATTATATATCACACAATCAATTATCTGTTATTTTCTTTTAATATTAGAGGTTAACATGTTAGGCTTTGTTAATAGAAATTCCAACTCACAACCTATATTTTCTCCCTTCCACTTTTGGTTCCTAAATTTTTTTAGCATACAAAGAGTAATGATTATGAGTCTACACAGAAAGTTTCATTTATTTGTTTATAAGAGAAGACTAAAGAATCCAAAGTGCATGGCATGTTTTGAGTCTGCTGAAACACACGTTAAGCCGTTAAAGGTAATCAATAATATATGGCAAAAAGCTCAAACCCTTTTTCATGCAAACCCTATAGTGCACCACTACCAGATTTAAAAACTGCTACAGTGCTTACTGAAAGTGGATAAAAAGATGAAATAATAATTTAATTAATGAAATTTATGTTTCATCAAATATAATACAAGAACAGTGTGAGAGAAAAGCAATTTTGTTCTGACAATGAAAATAAAAAATAAAGGGTGCATGGTAGAATGTAGAATAAAATACTGAAACATAGGTTAATGAAGTACCTTGTACATGGACCTGCCATTCCCGAAAATGAAATCTATGGAACCCTCAATGTAACATTCTTTGAAGTAATGACGGCCAGCATCGTCGCAGAGAGTGTCTTGTGCACCGTAGAACCCGCAGCCGGAGAAATAGGCTTTGTCCCCCGAAATGCGAAACGCCGCCGCTTGCCACCCCTCCATTCCCGGCATCGGCGCCGGAGCAGTGTTCTGCACCGTTTCATATTAATTTATTCACTTCTAAACTTTTAGCCGAAAGAAATCGCACTCCACAAAATTCAACGTTCGTAATAGTATAAAGTAGTTAATTCATGCATAATTATTGACTTTATAATAATAATATATCATCATACACGCAACTCAAGTTTTTCTCATTAAACACTACACCATTTTATTAGAACCCTACATTGTGAAACGCGTACAAAGGGTGAGAGAATGTTTTTCTCTTCCCTTCTTTACAACTAGAAAATAATGGATTTTGTACAGTTATATATATTATTACAACAGTTCAGCTCCTCTGAAAAAGAAAACTTTCAAGTACAATTTGTTGAAAACTACTATGATGTTACAGTAATAAGAATCTTTACACTTGCAAACAAAAAGTGGTAACTGTTAATAAATACATTGATAGTGACAATACATAGAATCTATGAGAGTTAGAAAGTTACCTTGAAGGTGATATTCCTAGCAGAGAAATAGTTGGCAAAAACTGTAACAGAAGCTGTTCTGTAAGTACGCAGTTGCTGGCCGTTGGGGCCAGGGTCACTGGCCCTATCATGCCATTCTATCACCGTCACATCTCTCCCCGCTCCTTCAAATGTAATGTACGGCTTCGTCACGGGCACTACCACCTTCTCTCTGCACAAACAAAACCAAACACTTAACTACCATAAATAAATAAACAAGCTTACCAGTACATACATTAATGGAGCAAGAGTACGAAACAAAACATAGCTACTTACGTAATTAGCGACCTACATTTAAGTAATGCAATAAATAATAAGTTAATGTGTATGAACTAATTAGTATTAGAAGAAGAAGAATACATGTAATATCCGGGGCTTATCTGAATAAGGACGTTCATTCTGTTGTTGTCCGGGACAGCATTGACGGCGGCTTGGACTGATCGGAAGTGGCCTCCGCCGTTAATGTCGACGGTGATTACACGGTGTCCGGTGGGTCCGACCCACTTGGATGAGTTTGTGGAAGACACCATTTTGGGGGTGCTGTGGTGGTAGGTTGTGCATGTCGCAGTTGTTGCATGAAATAATATGCAACAAGTGAAAAGCAGAAACATTTGGAAGACGAAGGGTGGAGCCATGAGATGAGACTATAATAGCATTGGAAAGTACAGAGAGATTGTAGCTTGCAAGAGAGTGAAGTGCGTGTGAAGAAAAACCAGATGGAATGTGCAACGTGGAAGAATGAACACAGATTCAGAATTTATAGGCTCAGGGTTTTATATTTTGGGTATCTTGTGATTAATTCAATAGTTTTTTCTTGTTATGAACATGTTAAGAGATATATCATCGCTTCCTCGTCTAACGGTCACTTTTTCACCTTTTTTTTTTCTGTTTAGAAAAAGGAGGGCAGAGAAAAATTATTTTCTGGATGAGTGCATCTTATTATAAGAGAGCTATCTATGAATAATTCAATAAAAGTAGTATATAAAATGTCAAATTGTTTTGGCTCTTCCAACAACATTCTAGCTTCATATAAAAAATGGATTTTCTACTATGATTCTTTGGTTATTACTGTTAAAATCAAATTAGTCAAACCATATCTTCGATATATACTTGTAGTAACAATATATATGATCAACTAATTGCTAACAGTCTCCAATACATGTTTTTAATAATAGAATTGTAATACAATTATTAATATCTTGTTATTTATTATTTTATTGCTTGTTTATCCTTTTTAAGATTAATCACATTGTTGGACTGTATATCATATTATTTTTTTAGCTGTCAAATTAAAAACAACTTTCAAAGTCATATACAGAATAGAAAATATCTAATTGAATATTATTTTTTTTAACTTGAATTTATTGTCATATTTAAACCGAGTCATATGTCACTTTTATGTTTGGTTCCAACAAATTACCAAATTGCAAACTCCCGAACGTAGCAATATGTGAAGTTTTTTTTTTTATTATTATTAATTGAGCTACACTCAACTCAATCATATTAAATAAAAAAATAATATAATTATTATTTGATTAACTAAATGTATATTTTTGAAATATTAAGTTATTTAATTTTTCAAATAAATGAATAGAGTATTTATTTTGGAAAAATATTTAGAAAAGTTAACCAAAATTGTTGAAATTACAAATTTTAATAAAAGTATTTTTAGAATCTTTAATCCCATTAATCAACCTCAATCCAATTATTAGGTTAAGAATGCATTATGTTTTATTGAATCTAATAAAAAAGAAAGAAAGGGAGAATTGTCCCATAGCAGTTATAAAATATGATAACATAATTTTTTGTGACATGAGGATTGAGATAGCGATGGAGGAAGGTACTGTGTTTGACATCTTTAAAGTAGAACTATTTACCCGTGACTCTTCATAAATTATAAATGCCCTACTTCCCTCTTCATGCTTGGAATGTAGCCACGTCTTCATTTATTTCATGGGCTTAACATCACCATCTAAATTCAAACAAGTACATTATAGTTTTTGATTTTTTTATTCTATTAACTTTAATTGAATTAATATAATTCAATACACTATAGTTTTTATTTTTTTTTATAAAAGGGCTGATATTTTTAATTTAAAGAAGACATATTTTTTATTTTGTTTTTTATCTAAATTAATTACTTTTTATGTGTCAATAAAAATAATGCATTTATGAAGAGTTGAATTGTTTTCGGATTTTTTTAAAAAAGTGGTATATTTATTATTTTCAATATTTTGTAAATAAATCTTAAGATGCTCATATATAACTGGTTCAAATAATATATTAATGTATTATCAATTTGTTGAATTTAAGAAACAAATCAAATATATAATTTATTCTTTTTAACTTTTTTATGAGCAAAAGAATAATTAAATAAACAGACAGCACAAGGGAACGCTGCAACCTATATAAGAAAAACCAGAAAAAAATTGACTTCACCAAAACATGTCGTTTCTATTTCCAATGACAAAATTATGTGTTATTTTTTTTTTTTAGTAAAGTTTCGTTTTCTTATATTTATTATTTTATGAAAATGTTAAATTAAAAAATATATCTCATAAATGCAAAACGTATTCAATATTCATAATAACAAATGACAGTATTAAGAAAAATATATTATAAAAGGATTTAGAAATGTTCTACATCAACTTTCTTAAGTTCATTATTTTATAATTTACAGAAACATTATATTTCGTATTTGTTATTGTAAAATTTAAAATAATATTATTAATTTTTTAATAATGTACTTGTTGTTCCGAATAAAGAAAATTGATGACAAATGAAAGAAAAAAAATTAATAAAATAAAAAAGGATATACTAGAAAATTTTAAAACCATTGTTTGATGAACACATTGCTTATATTTTTTTTAACTATCGTGTCACTAACTATAAAAACACTTTTAAAAAAATTATGCATACATGCCTTGGTTTAGTGTATCGTTATTGTTCTTTAATCGTGTCAAATTCACACGTTTCATCTTACACTTATTAATTTTGAATAAAAAGTGAGAGAAAAACCGGGAATAAAATTTGCACTACTTATATTTATTTATCACGTTATTTCCTCTTACACTTGCATTGGATTTACAAGCTTCATTCTAGTTGGTTTATGAACGACGAACATTCATAATCCTGAACTTTTTTTAGAAGCATGTGAATCTATGTAACCTTTCCCATATGTTTTTATTAACAATTCAATTTTAAAACAATAATTAAATGCTTAAACAAGTTAACATAATGTTCTAAATCAATAGTCATATTGGAAAAAACACAAATCCCATATTAATTAAAGAAAATGTCAATATAATATATAACTAGATTAAGTATAAAACCTTTAGTTTAAATCCTTAAAAACTGAACTAAAAGTGTATTGTGTGTAATAATGTACCTAACTCAAATTAAATTACTTAAAGGTTTTAAGAACATTATTTTATGTCAACTTACATGAGGTGGAAACAGTTACTATATTAATTATATTTATTGAATGTGAGTATCTTATACATATGAGTGATGTTGGCATTGGCATGCAGTGGCGTAAAGCATCTGTGTTTTTGTGCTCAAACGGTCATTTGGAGTGGTGTATGTGCATGACACATGATGGTCCCAGCATGATGAATAGTATTTTGTATCATACCATAAAACCTAAACAAGTCATGAACAAACCTTTTTATCTTTCTGGACCAGACAGACACACAACTTGGCCCCCACCAAACATGTTTTTTTTCGAACGTTGCAAGTTGGAAAACCAACACTATCTTCCATAGGTTTGAGGTAATTGAGATTATTAAAATTTACGCCACTTACTTTATAGTGATACCCATATTATGTGCTTAATTTAAAAGCAAAATGGGTATCAGAAGTCAATGAATTCGACCATGATCGTGGAAATAGAGGCACACAGAAAATGATTGCAGTTTCATCAGTTTCCAAAAATACTAGTAGTGCCTTTTCGCTGTTAACAACATGCAGTGTTCTTAAACTATAATTAACATTTTAGATAGTGACATTCTAAAACAAAAATACTTTAGGTTTTGACTTTAACAACTCGTGAAGCCATCAGCGGTTGTTATTTCAGTATGGGAACGATACATCTCTTCCTAATATGGAGAGGGAAAGTATATATATCAAGAACTATAACCAATTAGTTTTGGTGGATTGTGATGATTTTTAACAATATTAATTATATTTACTCGCAAACTGCACATCGGTTTTGAAACATTTTGGACTCACAAATTAGTCTGCTTAAAAGTGAATCACATTATATTAAATAGTTGATATAATTACTTTGAGTATAAAAACTAAATTGTTAGGAATAAACTCACCTTTTTTTTTACATAATCTTCTAATTAAATGATATGCTCGGTAAAATTTAGTCCCTGCATTTTAAATTTGTATTATCTAATTGTTACAATATTATAAACATGTGTTGCATTCGTAGATCTTATATATATATATATATATATATATATATATATATATATATATATATATATATTTGACGACCTCTTATCATAATTTATATTTTTTTTTCATTCCTTTATATTCTAAAATTATTTATAGTCTATATTTAGCGTATTATATACATTTTTTTAATTTTTTTTCAATCTTATGTCTTCTAAAATTATTTTTAGTGTGTTTGCTGAGACATTTGGTGGTTTGGAATAACTCATTAAGTCTATGTAAGTCTATGTGCTTGTCGGGATTGTTGAACCATGTTAAATCCCTTCCAATGACAGGTTACTCCACGCCCAATATGCTATTTATGAATTGGTGTCGTCGTCTTCTTAATAAAGAGGTATTTTTTTGAATTGTTAAAGCGAGACTCCTCTTCTTATGTTTTAGGTTCCTTTGTGTGTATGCGGGATTGGTTGGAGTGCAATATCATTTTTGGTGCGTTTCCGTCTTCATCCCAATGATGTCGGTCGTTCTTCTTACAACTTCTTCATGTTTTCGGTTTCCTAGTTAAGGACACACATTTTCTTCTCATTATTTTATTTCATCTCGGTCATCTCACCCTACAGTTACAGAAGTATGGTCATTGGGTCAACATTCACCATCGTGCTTTCTCACTTCTGATCGTGAGCTTGATTACGGGTTGATACCATTTGAAATTTTCAACTTACACCTCTGGGCCCCACATTTGACGCCAATTATTCTTATAAAGGTCTGAAGGGTCTTCAGTCTTGGGCATAGTCTTTGTTTTTGGACATAATCTTTGGTCTTGGATGTAGTCTTGATCGTTCTCGAGACGTAGTTGTAGTGTTCGTTCTCGGGTGTAGTCTTCGGTCTTTGATATCTAGTTCACTCCTCGGTTTCCAACAAGGTGTGAGAGGATACCTACAAAAGGTACTCAGATGCGAAAGTTAGTACACAGATGTCGGAGTGACAATTTTAAGGATTAAATTTTCGTACTGACCTTGGTTCATTCACCTTATATTTAAAGGAGTCAAAATATACAGATGTATTATGATTGGTTAAGGTTTTAGGACAAAACAACTTTTAACAATATGTTGTTGTGAGTGATTGTCTGGGAAATTGACATTCCTCACATTATGTTGGAGTCAAATACATACCCGATTAACGACGCCTACTACTTAGCCCGAATGCATACTACTCTGCCTTAACCGTTTAGATAAAGTTAAATCTCAAAAACAACATTTGTCGTTTAATTTAAATTTACATTTCTTTTAAATTTGCATTTAATTTATATTTAATATGCATTTATATTTAATTTGAATTTGCATTTGCATTTAATTTGAATTTACCTTTAATTTGAATCTACATTTACATTTAATCTGCATTTATGTTTAATTTAAATTTAAATTTACATTTAATTTGTATTTGCATTTAATTTGAATTGAAATTTAATTTGCATTTTTTAATTTCAATGTACGTTTATATTGATTTAAATTTAATTTACATTTGTATTTAATATGCATTTAAATTAAATTAAATACAAATGGAAATTAAATGTAAATCAAACGCAAAGATAAATTATATGCAAATACAAATTAAATGTAAATTCAAATTTAGCACAAATACAAATTAAGCATAAATTAAATGTAAATTCAAATTAAGCTCAATTGTAAATTAGACTCAAATTCAAATTCAAATTAAGCGTAAATCTAAATTAAAATTAAATGTAGATTCAAATTAATCGCAAATACAAAATAAATACAAATAAAAATTAAATTAAATTAAATTAAATGAAAATTCAAATTAAACGTAATTGCAACTTAAATATAAATACAAATTAAATACAAGTACAAATTAATTTAAATGAAAATTAAATGCAAATGCAAATTAAATACAGATGTAAATTAAACACAAATGTAAATTAAACATAAATAAAAATTAAATATTTGACATCTTATCATAATTTCTGTATTTTTATTTCTTTTCAAGAAATCGCTCAACATTAATCTAAATACTTCATTGGAAAGATTTTTTTTAAAAAAATTAATAGACACATATATATTATGTTTTATTTTTACAAATACGTTATATGTTTTTTGCTAATCCAACAGCAATAATAATAATCACAATAATATATGCACAATTTTAATTTCAATAGATTGAAAATATACTTTCTATAAAAAGAAATATAAAAATGTCACATTTTTTAGAAATTGAAAGCATATCAAACTTAAATTGCTTAAGACGGACTCGATTCAAATGTTACGCTATAATGTTAAAGTTTAGGCCCATTTATTTGTCCATGCTATGCCTAACTGGACCCATCTTTGGGCTCCCTCGGCCTGTACAACTGTTTCTTTTCATCTCAGTTATTAGATTACCATACAATCATATATGAAATTAACCAGCTTTTAGAGTCACGGGGCAAATTCTTATATTTAATATATATATATATATATATATAATATAATATGTATATATATAATATAATATATATATATATAATATAATACATATATATATATATATATAATATAATATATATAAAATAAAATAATATATATATATATATATATATATATATATAGAGAGAGAGAGAGAGAGAGAGAGAGAGAGAGAGATATTTTCAAATATTAATTACATTAGTAATTTTTGACACATTAAACTTTTTTTCAAATAATAGAGATAAACAATATTTTTTAGAGGCTTATATGGCAATGGTCCTGATGCATTTCATATGGTATATAACATTTATCTTTATTTATACATGGTATAAATATTATTAACTGTACTTTTTTAAAAAAATTCTTATTAATTATAACATAAGTTTTTAATGTAGTTTGGTATTCAATTTATTTCTTTAATATTTAGATTATAGTTTGTTAAGATTCAATGACTTAAGGTCAAAAGCATTCTGGAGCCTTGCAAACAATATGCCTATAAACTAAGAAAAATAAATAAGAAATTAAGAAAGAGAAATTATTAGTATATCTCAAACTTCAAAACGTTAATATTATATATTGCTCATAATTTGGCATACATTCATACAGATTGATAAATATTATTAAATTATGAAATAATTTATAATTATTATACTTATATAAAAGAAAGGCCTGTAATAAAACTTTATAAAACAGATTTTGAAATGGTAATAATAGTTGATAAAATAAAAACATTGTTAAAGAAAATATATTTTTCCCAAAACATAATTGTTTTTATAATAAAAAAAATAAAAAGTAGAAATAAAATATTTAACTAAAATTGTTATTATCCGTAGGATCTGTCTAATCAATATAAATGAGAAAACTGGTGACATGAGTTGTGCACATGAAACTTCAATTATGATTGAAATATACCAAAATAACTCCTAAGATGTATATTTTCTCTATAAGATGAGTGATATATGTATCTTCGAGACGAGTTTCCTTCCACTCAAACTAAGTATCCAAGTTTATATGTAATATGAACAAGAGATTCAGTGTTGTGACTAAATGTTAAAAATTTGGTTACAGCAACCAATAGTGCCAGAGAAAAATAGCAAACCAATCTTATATACACACTAGCTGCTCGCTGGTAGCAATTGCAACATGATCTTCTCCCTCCAAAATTTCAACCATAAAAAGCATCTTAATGGAGTTGAATCCATGGCACTACCATTAATTTTTCAATGAACTTCTCATCTATGTCCCAAGCATAGCTCAATATAACTTGTTAAACCAAGAAGGGGGTGAAGACTCTCCTATTCTTGGAAGAAAACCTTCCCTTTCTAGAGACTGATGAAGCCCTGCCACTATCCTAGTCATAGAAGCCCACACAAAGGGTGCAGCACAAAATGCATAACCAAAAACGCACAATGCTCTCACTACCCCATCTGAATACCATGGAAGAGCCATGACCATCAAGGCACCAATAATCCCAAGCCAAGGCATCATAACTGGCAACATTGGAAGCAGAAAGGCATTGATTGCAACTGAGCACAATGCAAAGACGCCAAGCAAGTAGAGAGGCCATCCTAACAAAGGGTGCACTGTGTGAGGAATAATGAAGAAGGGTGTTGTGTAAGCAGCAAGAATGCTCCACAATGCCACCAATTTAAGGATGTTCTGCACCAAGTTGATGCTCTTGTCAGACCTCCTATAGCAGAGCTTTGAGAGACTTGGCCTTGCAAAACGTGTCATTGCTATTATGCCCAAATATATTGCTGATTGAATAACAATCACTGCCATCTCAGCACCATACCTGCACAAAATAATACGCCAAATTGTTACAATGGTTACATATTTGACCTAAAAAATTATTTTAGAAGAAATGTTATGTTACTATTAGAAATAAGCTCAAAGATCATGGACCTTACCCTAAAGTTTGGCGACGTTTATCATGCCACTGGAGGCCTAATGGCAGGACAGGCCAGGACCACCAGTACCATGGCTTCAACCATGGTGCCCCTGGGAATGTGATCACACTGTTTGGTCCACAGGGTATGCTCCAGCGAAGTTTAAGATCTGAAAAATTAAGAAATGGTATTAGCATGAACTAAGATAATCACATTGCATCAAAGTGTTCAGCAGTGAAGTTTCAGAAACTAAAAGATGAGCGTTCCTTTTGTGTTTGTAATATGTACATACTTACAATAGTAAGAAGCATCCATCTGATAACCTAGAGGAAGCCTATATGTTCCGTCAAGCTTGGTGCCATTAGAAGGTGGATAAAACATTGGCTTATCAAGCAACTCTGGAAAATAGCTAGCTATGAAACCTTGGTCTGCACCATCAGGATTTTCTCTCCCATTTTGTAATTCATGAACCATGTCCTTGAACACCGCCATTGATGGCTGCAAATATCAAACAGTACAACAGAGATAAACTAAGATGATAATTCTTTTCACGTAAAAAAACGTGTGTAGCTTATAATATACTCTACTTATTAGATATCCACCACAGATATTACCTAACTGACATGTGATCTATTAAATTTAAATGCTTTCAAATGAGCCAAAGCAATCAAGATTTAAATAGTTTCACAACCTAAGAAACAAAAGTGATTTTTTTTATTGCATTAACAAAATGTATATAAGACTGGTTAAGAAAGCTAACCATACAACTTGCTAGTATAACATTACCTTTTTTTTTTTCTTGACAAAACTTCATTATTAAAAGAGTTAGAATATAATATTATTAGATCATTTAAATATTTAAGTTTGACGCCGAAACACAAAAACATTCTTAAAAATTTAGTTAAGATTTGAGTTTAACTTTTATAGACGGTCGTGTAATGAGAACTATACCACAACTGATGATAATTTGTATGATTTTTAAAACGATTATCATAGAATTACTAAATTTGTCATGCATATTAATATTAATGTAAGAAATCTTTATACTGTTAAAACAAATGATTTAGAAGGTGGGAATAATTATGGAAAGTTTCGAGTCATATTGCAGTTTCGTAGGAATGTACCTGCAAGACGAAAAGGCCCGTGTGGAACACACAAGGATTGATGAAGACCGCACAGAACTGTCCACATTGAAACAACTCGTCAGTGTTCTGAAGGAAGAGGTTGTCTGCATCCAACATCACTACCCTGTCATACTCCACTAAGCTCCACGCGTATAGTTTGTTCAACGATAACTTGAATCTCTTGTCAAAATTATCTTGATGCTTATATGGGTTATCAAGATTTTCCACTCTCACTACTTTCGCACCATCTTCATTCTCACTGGACAACACACCAATAGCAAACCAACTATATTATCTTTAATGCCTTCATCCAAACACAAAACTATATACAAAAGTTCAGTGCTATCGTGATTATTAAAATGAGATTTTAACCTGAACTACGCTGAATTTTGTGATGAAAAATTAGTATTTTATATTGTTGTGAATCAATTAAGAAATATTAAGCAACCTACTAGCAGTACATCAATCTTAATGGTTTATTCATTTAAGACTTTTCAAGGAATATAATTTTGTTCATTATGTCATTGTTATCTATTTTCTAAGAAGTTATGAATTGACCCAACCATAAAATTGATAAATCCAAATTAATTGGAATCGTTCAAATCTTTGTCTAACATGAGTTAACTCAATTTAACAATCATATTAAAATATAAAAACGTATTTAATTATTTTTATACTTTATTTATATTTTAGATTTCACTTTTGAGACAAAATTTTTTGTTTACTCCTCCTTTTTACTATTTTTATTTTATGTTTATTTAAATATTCAACCTAATGAAACGAATACTACTTAAATAAATAATTCTTAGTCAACTTGGATTCAAATTTACTCCAAACTTAGTTGAAACCGACCTGTGTACACCTTATAACGAAGAATATAAATACTTTTAGTTTTATTTATTAAGATATCGATTTTTAATAGTAAAACAATTACATGGGGCAGTGCGTAAACAAGAGGAGCCTAAACTTAAAAGGAGGTGAAGTCATAAAATCAAAACCTCATTTAAGTTTTTAAGGTTAATGCGAAATTGCTAATATGTATTTTAAGAATACTAATTAAAAATTAAAACTAATTTTTTATTAAAAACAATAATAGAGAATAAGCTAGTGTCAACGATACTACAGTAACGCATGATTAGTGATAATATTAAGAAATGACTGAACTTTCTACATTGAATTCCACTACAAAACGAGGTGGCACGACCACGACACAATTAGAGAACAAAATAGTATGCATGAAGGGTGGTTTTGTTTTAACCATTGAAATGAACCATAAGTGATTCATGCATCTATTTCTTTTAAAAACAAACGTTCTAAGTGCTTTCCTTCTAACTGTGGAAGACTAAAATGAAACATCGAACTTAAAATCTCATGATAAACTAAATTTAAACAAGATATAAATGAATTTTTAAGTATAAATAAATTATTTCAAAACACATTAAAATGCAATATACCTGTAAGTGCATATTTAATTGATCATTTCAAGAGACCTAAATCATGGATTCTGAAAACCAAATACATTCAATATGTAAAAAATAAAAAATAAAAACACCTTAAAATAATTTCTCTTAAAATTAGAGCTTGTTAGAGTCAACGTAATAAATGGTACTGCTTTACTATCAGTTTTGGTGACTTCAATATAAAACATTGATTTTAAGAAATTAAAATAAATATTTATTGACAAAGAAATTTTTTATTATATTAATATAAATAAGTTTTAATAGTTTTTTAAATGTTTCTAATTACTTCGAATCAATTTCAACAAACTAACGTTAACAAAAGTCAAGAACTATTTACCTTTTCATTATAGTATTTGGTAATAAAAGTTTTAAATTATAAAAAACTTGAAGTATAAACCTAATTACTACGAAAATTAAAATTAACATAATTCATTAAATTTTGCTTCAGTATTATAATTTATCAATATTCGTTTTAGTTGTTACTGACAGAAAAAAAAAGTTAGTTTGATTAAAAATTAAAAGAAAATCATTGATTTGGTAAATAATGTAAAAGAAAATATGACAATTGGATTTGACATAAATTACCATAAAACATGCTCGCAAAATAAGAAAGAAATGAAACATATATTTTTGCATTAAAAAAAGTACTTGTATTTTTTTAAAATAGATAAAATATTAAATAGCGTGCCTTAAGAAATTCTCAATAAATGTATGACAAAAACTTTATTGCATTCAAATGCAAAAACGTGTTCCCTCTTCTCCACGATGCAGTTTAAATTTCCTTTGCAGTTTTTTCTACTAAAATAGATAAGGCACTTTTAAAAATGATTTTACAGGAATATTTTTTTTTTAATAAAATGCTACTCCGAGAGTAATTAATTCAAACACATTTTTTTTTTTTCAAATTATACTTCAAAGACTGCACCGTGTGAAAGAAGGAAGAGTTTTTTTCTTCCAAAGAATTAAAATTTTTTAATAGAACATAAAAACATTAAATGCCCCTCAATAAATGCTGTACTAAAGTATTTATAATTTTCAACAACATAAATGCGAACTATAATGGGTAAAAAGAAAATTCTAAAATATTAAGCACAAAAATTATGTTTCACGCTTTAATAATGTACACATATTGTTATTGTTAGGAGAATAATAAATAATGTATATTGCGTATCCTTATGTAGTTTTCTATTCGGTATTATTCCTTTTATTAAATTTATTTATGTTTTTCAACTAATTCTTTCAATAAAATCAAATTCTTTTCACAAAAATTGTAAAGTAAATACCTAAAAGTCAAAGTTTAAATATACTTTTTTAAACATGTCTACATTATTTTTCATTTGCTTTAAACAGCAATGTTTAGTAAAAAAATTTACATAAATTAAAAATTTCATTCTAATTAGAGATGATTTACCAAAATATTAAGTTTCATCGTATTTAATAAGAGAATGTAAAAAGAGAAATTGTTAATTAGAATAGCATTTGCCGACCGCAAGAAACAATGACGAAATAGGAACAAGACGCGAAAGAACCATCCCATTTCTCAAGGACGTTGATACCATCGTCAAACGCTTTTGAACTTCACGCGCAACCCCAAACACACAGCAACACAACAAATCACGTGTCATGTCACAACTTACAACTCCAAACTTAACAAGCCATTTTTTCCACTAAAAAAATGTCAGATATTATGAAATTGCTGATAGCTAATTTTTTTCATGAATATTTAAAATACACCTGATGTAAATTTTCATTCATTAATTCAGAGTAAATAAAAAAGACAAGCAAGCACGCTCAGACATAACCAGGTGAAAACACGGTTAGAAATAAAAAATAATTTTATTTTAATTAAAATAAAAAATACGATGAATTTTAATTATAAGAAATACTTGAACCACATGGATTAAAATCTGAAATTATGTTGAATAAAAGGTTTATAAATGGAAATGTTAAATTTAGGGATTTGTATAAAACTGACTTAATCTTATATTCCTGTGTATGAAGTGGAATGCAGAAAGTGAGTATGTGGAGCCAGGTTAGGAGTTAATGGGGCCTTAGATTTTTTGAAAGCGAGGAGGAGGACGTGGACATTGATGCCCAAAAAGCCATTAACATTGTGCGCTGTCACTGTACTAGACCAAAAACCCATTTCTTCAATTGCAGAGACAGCAGTAGAAGACGCTGAGAAAGTAAAACGAGAACTAAATAAATATGATTGTGAGGGACTTACAGAGCTCGAATCCAGCGAGGTGGGACATCTTGGGAAGCAATGACAACGCGATCGGCTTGGGCGTCGAGCGTAGCCAGCGATTTGAGGAGTACGCGTATGGCTACGTAGAATTCGTAGTCCCTGGGCGTACCTACGTACATCATGGTGGCGTACGCGTTCCTTCTCCCTTTCTCTTTCTCTCTCTCACAGGACACACACCCCAATCCCGATAACAACACCACCATCACCACCAACACTCCCTGCTTCTTTCCCAACGCCATCCCCAAAATCAAAGAAACAACTAAATTAAGTCTCAATTGAAGATATGTGTATGTATAAGAGCTGTGCTGCAGTGGACCACTTGGGTTTAATTTGAGCGTGTTGAAAAGTGAGATGGCGGAATAGTCTTGGTCAGTTTTGGAAGGCAAACCAGGGGAAGGGCTTAAGGGAAAGAAGCGCTTTGTTCTGTGTAGAGAGAAAGAAAGAGGAAGCAGCTTTTGAGTGGTACCTCTCACGCATCACATAAACCAATCCTCTCTCATATATCATTATTAACTTCTAATGTCTTTATTTAATATTTTAATGTCACTAAATTATAAGGTTATATCCCGTTATGGCATACTTCTGTACTGTTTTTTATTATAAATTATTATCCTCAATAAGTTTGCTTCTTTTTTTATAATAATATATTTAATTACTGTGATTATGGAATTTTAGTATTTTATATTTTCATTATACCAATAATTTCTTTAAATATTGTAATACTACCATTTTTGTTATCAGCTCTGAGTGTTACTTTAAACACTTCTGTATTTTAATTGGAATATAGAAGATTAAAACAGTATATTTTAAAAGCTTCGACCACTGGATTCGCGTTATTTAAAAGGGAAGATTAAAATTGCATAATTATAATACTGGCAGATCAAAAGTATTGCAGGTCTTTATATTTTTCTATTGATTAACAATATAAATTAATTTTTTTAGGGAGTCATAAAAGAAATAATTAATACTGATTAATTAAATATTTAATTTTTTTACTAATGCTCATATATTCATTAATTAACATTAATTAAATACTAAGTATGACACCACAGACTGACAGGTGATTTGAATTCTACGAACACAGCACAGATTCTAGTTTGGGAAAAAAATAATTTAGCTTTAATTTTGTTTAAAATATATTATTTTACAATCGTAAAAATTTACAACTATATATTGATCTACAATAATTATTTAAAATTTATATTCAAGACTACTTTTAGTTACTTGGAAATAGTGTTACAAAAATTTACATAAAGAAAATCGTCATTTTTTTATAACAATACTTTTTATTTTATTTTAAGTATGTTCATAAAGCATGACAATTTCTTAGAAACGTTCCACAAAAACGTATTACTAATATTGTTTAATATTATTATTTCGAAATGTCTGACTGTCAAAACGTTTCAGTTTCTTAGTTCATTACTTGGGTTCAATGGATACAAATTCAACCATTTTTTGTTTGCATTCATTATAGTTCATTTCTGAATTAAAAAAAAATACTTTATATACTCAGTTTTTATCTTAAAAAACACACACTCTAAAATTAACCGACCAGTGCTTAAAAAAATAACCTGGTAGTACGTACGAGGTGTGAGTAGCAAAAAATAAATATCTCTTTTAAATTATAATTATCTCAATCTTCCTACTATTTTTTTAAGTAAAGAAATTTTATCTTTTTTTACGAAATCCTAAAAATGTTTGAAGTCCGTACAGCTGTGCCAAATCCATTCAATTCACCAACTGGCGTCCGGAAATTAATGCCTCGTTTGGTCGGTCCGGCCGAACATTTAAGAAATAAATTCAACTTGTCATTGTTGTGCCCAACTTAACTTTCACAAGTGTTATCATTATTAATAATTATAACATATTAATTATATATTAAGATTAAATTTTAAAAAAATCAAATATGAAAATCTAAACTCAATCTTTAAGCTTGTTAGAAATTCTATTATGGGAAAAATATTATACATAAAATATAAATGTTAAGCAAACACAAATATAATTAAAATAAAACATATCATATAGTTTTAGTACTTTAAGACATTTTGTAAGATGTATTTAACGTCCTTTACGATCCAATTGGGGCAGCGAGTCATGAATATACAAAATGGAATAATTGGTATGAAAAATTTAAACAAATGAGACACTACACGTATAACAAAAAAGAAATATTTGTACGGTTATTCTTTTCGTATTGGTAAGGAAGTGACAAATGGATATTTCACATTATTTGCTAGCGTTTCAAATTACAGCTTCGCATTTGGATTTAGGAACTTTCGCCCAAAACCCAATTTTGCTTCATGCGAGAAGCGTTGGATCAACTCTGTCCTTTACGATGCTATCACCAACGCACAGAATGTTGCTGTTGTTATAAATTCTTAATTATCATAATACGTTACTTCGCGTTACTTTAAACTCAAAATAAGAAAAAATAAACAAATTTTAACCATTTTTAATTTTATTTAATATTATTACTTAAAAAAATTATCATTAACATTAAATTTAAGTATTTTTATTTTGTAAAAAAATATTATATTAAACTTAACTACTATTTTAATTAGTATAAAGAGAGTTAATTTTGCTTATATAAATTTGGAAGCTATAATACGTTACTTTATGTTATATATACGTTACTTTATGTTTTGCTGATTAAAAAAAAATACGTTACTTTATGTTATATATAAGATCTATATCAATTAGTTTAAAATGTGTTACTTGCATCACCTATTGTTTCTGCTTGACCTGGGTGATATAATTGCAATAGTAAACCGGAGACTTCTTCCCACTTTTATTTTCATTACGTGTATCTCCTTTTTAAATGAGTACACAAGATAACACCCTCATGGGACAGGACCAGAACTAGAAGAGTACGAACTATACTAGAATTCCAGAGGATATTTGACCAGAGATAATTTAATAAGTAATAGTCTCTTTTAGAAGAAGATAATATGAAAAAATATAATTATTTTAGAGTTAACTTAGATAAATCGATAAAAATTACTTTAAAATTGTTTTTGTGAAGGTGAGTTGTTTGTGAGATAATTAAAGAAACAAAAAATAATAATAATAATATGTAATTACTTTTTTATATTTATTTTCCTTTTACTTTATATAATTTAATTATAAAAATAATATAATTTTTAGAGTTGAATTAATGTAACTAAATGTATAAAATTACGTTTTACTGGTGAAGGAGGAAATATTCATTTTGAAACTCAACAAATCTTAAATGAGTGGACAAAACTAAGAGTATTAAATATGCTTTTTGAATGATTGAAGATTACATATACCCATCATATTTCTACAATGTGACGTGTAGGATCTTAAAAAACATTCAATTTGTTTCTAAAGATGTGTTCTGTAATTACAATTGTTATATTTCTGAAAATATGGAGCACTTTATAAATTGTAGATTCTTAACCGGAACAAGGTGCTAATCAATTTGCCTTTGTCATTTGTCACTCTTTTTTACATAATTTATGTTGTTTTGTTTCAAGGTTGACCAATAGTAATCGCTTTTTTACATAATTTATGTTGTTTGCTGTTGACCAATATTAATCATTATGGATGATTTTATATACAAGAGCTTATTTTTGAATATAGTTGTTGTCGCATATTTTTTTCATGTAAGAATATAATTAGTTTATCTCTTCTTATACATAGTAGTAATTATTTTGAATACCATATTAAAATTAGAAGAGGTAATCACCTACCGTTTTGAATCTAGAAGTATGTTTTTGGTAATTTCTTATCCTTTTACGGATATGTAAGTTTTATATTATTGACCAAGAACCATACAATGGAGTCATGCATGCTTCTTTCTTAAAAACTTGTAAAATTAATACTTGTTCTTATTTAAACTTTTGTGTTGTTACTTCCAGAATGACTAAGGTTTCTTGTATTTTCTATCGATGGTCTCCCACTTTTTTTTTTGATAAGACTAGTTTTGAGAGGAGGTCAACCCGAACATTTAATTCCTAAGAACATAAAATAATTAAAATGACTTAAAAGTTTCAAAAAAGAAACCTACATACATCATATACAAGTGGAGATTCCTTGCTTAAAATTTCTTCAAAATACCTGCCTTGTCACCAATTGTGATCATTTTGGAGGTGAATCCTTTAACCCCCATTTCCCTATCTAAGAGCATCCCAACTATCAATTTTTTATATTCTACATGATTATTGCTGACTTAGAAAGAGACTCTGAGATTGTTTGATGAGGACACTATTGGGAGCTTTTAAAATGATCCTTACACCATTTCTTTTGAGTTGGACAACCCATCCACTAACAATATCCACTATGTTTCTTATTTGACTTTTTTGAAGAACGAGTTAACTCTGCTATAAAGTTTGCCAATACTTGTGCTTTCATAGTTTTATGAGGCTCATATTTCAAATCATACTTAGAAAATTCAATGAACCATTTCGTATTTGTCCAACAACATTAGGCTTTCAAAATACCTATCTTACTGTCTGATTAAGAATAATGGATAATGGGAAAAAGTGGGTAGTGAGAACATTTTAATCTAACCCCACGATAATCTTTTGGTTAAAAATTACTAGAGATGAAAGTCCTTCTTTCCCAGTGAAATTTTGTATTTATTGTTACTTGATCGTCCTAGCCAAAGGCCCCATACATTTATAAGGGAATCACATTCTATTAGAGTATCCTTTGGAAGGATTTGGAAAGACTCTTTAATATTAAAATAAACAGTTTAATGCAAATCGAGAAATGAAATATGAGAGATTGCTTCGTTTTATTGTTATATTTGATGACAAAATAAAAATTTAAAATTCTCGCTAATCGATTTAAAAAACACAATTCGTGAGCTATTTATGTTTTTGGGTGATCGTATTAATTTTAAACTTAATTTTATATTAATGGTTGTAGGCCAATCTAACAAGTGTTTTAATCAATTGATTCTTAGATTGAAAACCATGATAATGGTATAAATTTTAATAGATTTGATTCATAAGATAAGATAAGAGGTTAGGATAAAATTTATCATTATAATTAAAAAGTCACAATTTTTCTTATTATATACCTATATTTAACATTAATGAGTCATGAGTTAAGTTATATAAAAATTATAATATCAATTCTAAAAAATAATGTTAAATTAATGAATTTGTGAGTTTTTTATATTATTTAATTTTTTTATTTTTATTCAATAAAATGGCACCGACATTTCTATTCTTAACCTTGTTTTCTACACACCTCTAGATGAAATGCCCACATCTTAGGCTACTTTAATCCCGTAAATTTGTTATAAATCACTTGTGATGCGGCTACGAGAAGGAAGCTTGTGATTGTTGATTTTTCGATGATATTTATAACCGATTGTTTAGTAGTCACCGGTTGTATACTTCCATATGATATTGTCATCAAAATTTGTTTCTTTGTGTGATTTGGGAATAAAACATTCAATTATGATTCTCCTATCTTCGAGTTACACTTATCCACAGGGTTAGGCCTGAATTGTTGCAGCTTTCTCTCTATAGACGCTACTCAACAGTTGTAACTTGGACTATACTTTTTTTGCTTCCATAACAGGATTTCACAAAAAATATTTGACTTTAAAAACTTTAACAACTACAGAATCATCTTGCTGCATCACTCTCCACCAGTGTTTTGGAAGAAAGCTTTACTAAAAGCTTTGTTTGTCAAAAGAACAATAATTTATAACCGCATACCCTTGGCAAAACTATAAATATTTATCTCAAAGAGTTAATTAATGGCTAAATATTTCAATGTCAAAAGTAATATAAAAAACTGTATAGCATTTTTCTTTATTCTGTATTATTATATGACGCCATGTTAGTATAAAAATTCCACTCCTTTAGTCAGCATCACTGTGTATTTTCGCACTAAACATTTAATTTTTGAATTCAAACTTGAATGTACATAAGTGGGTATTGACTTGAACTTTGGCTTACCCGCTTCACATCACACACAGCTCACATGTACACAGGTATTTTTTTCCCAACATTAACTCACTCAAAGCGTACACGTTTTTTACTTTATGATTTCATTTTCAGATGAAAAACTACGAAAATTCAACAAGGTACAAAAACGCTTTTTGTATCTTTCCATATAATTAATTTACCAAAGTTACGTAAGAGTTCTTTTTATATAAGTTTACATATTATTTTTGTTTATCACAATACATGTGGACACAACTATGAGTTAGATATTAGAATTAAGAGGAAAAACGCAGACACGAGAACAAGAAATCAATACATAAATTGTTAGATAATAAGGAAGGACCTGGAGAATTAAACATGTTTTAATGGGAATTAAAAAGGATTGAACAATAAAATGGGTACATGATTAAAAAATAGTGCGTACGTAAATTAAATTATCCAACCTATTTTATTTTCATATAATATCTAAAGAAAGAGACAAAAACTTTTTGTGTAGAATATTGTTTTCGTGGGTGTACAAGTCGTTGAAAAAGCCCACGCTAATTATGTTTTTCTTTATTTTACCAATGACCGTGGGGATCAAGTTGTTTACTGGGGATGACTGTGGATATAACTGGGGAAGCCTGTATACATACATATATGTACATGTATTATATCTATAATTTATGAATAATTTTATATTATTTTCTTAAGAGTATATCTGCATCTTAAATACAAAAGTTCAACACTTTTTAATTACATTTTATGTATAGAATGGTTATTAATAAATATTAAATGGATTTTTTTAGCAGAAAAATACTTGTTCTCATCAAGATTTCTTGGAACTTCTCATTATTGGAATCCCATCACCCTCGATGAAGGATATTCGGGATTTGTGTTCGTCCGGATGAAAACGATTTTCTTTTCTCTATCAATTGGAATACGTAAAAGGTTGGAAGAATTAGAAGTATAAAGAATAAAGTAAAAGAGAAAATATAAGAAAACATATTTACATACTATCATATTCTTATAAAATGTCATATTTTTTAGTGTTTTATACTTTTTATAAAATAAATAATAAGATTCGAAACGAAATATTGTAACACTATATAATGGTATTTGTAATTCAGTTGTATATTCTTGTCATATATATAATCAATTAGTTAAATCAATTAACATAATTATTATTAATAATTATTTTAATAAATATAAATCGATGTATCAATTTGTTTAATGATTTTTTTATTATTGACAACATAAACGTTGAATTAGTTTCAACGATATTATAGAAATAAATTATCAATTTAATGATTAATTATATTAAGTTTAGTAATCCTAAAGAGAGTGTTAGGTATTATACAGGTTTTAATAAAAAATTAATGTCGACCTAAATTTTAAAAATACACATTTGATATTTATTTTTATTTAAATTTTTGTTTTTTAAAAGTAGGCGAAAATGACCTATTTGTTATTGGCCTGACGTAGGACCAAACCAAGCCGAAATTGCAGTTCGTTTAAAAAATAGGTTGAAATCGACCTAATAAAAAAATTTAAATGATCCGTTGGATTGATTTTATCTAACCTCTTTCACAACACTATCACCACCCACGAGTAAAAGACAGAATATGCTTATTAATAACATAAGAGACAATGTGAATTTTACACAGATCAATTTTTAACAATCAAATAAAATGGTTGTTAATTATGACTAAAATAATTATCAAATTAGATTTTCGTTGCTAAATAATTATAAAATATAATTAATAATTAATTTAGTGACTAATTAAGTCAAGATAATTGGTATCTACCCTTAACTACCAAGTTTTTAGTGACAAACACCATTAGATTCTAAATTATCTCTAACTTAATTAGATACAAAATTAGAATCTAATAACATAGGTTACTAAAACCTTAGTAGCTAATGTTAGATACCAATTATTTTAACATAATTAGTCACTAAATTCAATCATTATTTTTATTTTGTAGTTATTTAGCAACCAAAATTTAATTTGGTGACTATTTTGGTTACAATTGACAACCATTTCATTTGGTATCTAAGAATTGATCTCTAAATAGCTATTTTCTTGTAGTGAAAGCAACAAAAAAAAAACAATTCAATTTAGCCTTATATATAAACTAATAAAACTATTTCTATCAATATTTTAAAAATTCAATTACTCATTTAGACCATGATAGAAAACAACTTAAGCAAATCCAATACTTAAAAAACGAATAATGTATTTAAAAGAAAATATTCAAATTTCTCTTATAGTATAAATTTTGTAATAAATTAAACTATTACTTGATAATAAGCTCATAAAGTATGTGTAAGAAACCATTTGATTACATATGAATTAGTGTCAACATTATCAATAGGCTTTAATTATGAGATAGGCTTTGATTATAAGTTAAGTGTTAATTTATAAGTAAGACTTACTCGATGCATGTTTTTTTGGGAAGAGTTGAATTATGTAATTCTTTAATAACTTTTATCGAGGAAAATAATATATATTTAGTTAAGTGAAATATGTTAATATGTATAGAATATGATTAATTCTATGTTAATTTATCTTATCCATTTTGGTTTTGAGAATCGTGATCATGTTTAGTACTAGAGCTAATAATGCTGCAAAAGTTTGTGTGATCATTTAGAACCTCCATAAGAAATTTATTTACTTGTTTTCAGATATATATCTGTATATATACTTTAATATATTTTATAAACCCATTTTATTTTGGAATATATAAAACTTGTATGATATTAGTATTAGCACAAGGGATGTTACATAAGAAAATATTTTGAATCGCTAACATAGATTTCATGTAGAATTTAATAATAATGATATAGGAAAAAACACTTTCTAATATTTTTTTTCTCAATTTTCACATTCTCTTCTCGTATGTTATATTCAAGGATTTTCTAGCGTCACAACGATTATAATTCAATTAGCTAAAGAGAAAATAAGAATTTTTATTATACTTTTGGTCACTTTTATCAACTATATTAATTTTCTAACTTATAAGAGTGATGGAGTAATATCTATAGAACTGTAATTTGCATCATTACTTTTTTTTATTATTGTTTAAAAATATGAAACGATGTTTTCATTGCCAAAAGTTTACTATCTATCTGTTTATTATTTGATACTATTGATGAATGTTTGAAACTTTAATTTCTATGAAATTCATTTTATATAAGTAATTTTTTTTGTCTATATATATAATAGAAGATAACTTTTGTTTCTTTATCTTATTTTATTTTATTTAAAAGAAATGATGTTACGATATGTTCTTAAACAATCAAATGTTATAATGTAATGGATAACTTTATCATTTAGGTACAGAATAACAACAGTTAACAATAGTTACTACTTTCTAAAGATTGTTTAATATTGTATTTGTTAATTTCAATTTATTGACATGTGTGAGGCTATGTTCAGCATTGTACTCATAAGTTATCTTTTTGGCGTTTCATGAAAGTTATTTTTATTAAAAGAATTGGAGAAAGATGCGATAAAAGAAGATGATATATAAGGGTCCATAGGTCCTTTAAAAAAAGAATAGAACCCTTTATCTTCTCCAAGTTTATCCAGCACTTTCCCTTTGCTTGTCATTTGTCACTCTTGCTTTGGATTTTAGATAAAGACATATCAAAAGTATGAATATTGGCACTTTCATTACCACTCTAAACCGAAAAAGATGCCACAAATTCACAAAAAGTGTGTGAGAAGAGTTAAAAGAAAAAGATACTCTGATTGATTATTCATTGGGTATATTCTAGTGGGCACCTTTGTCATCTAAATACTTTAAATCTAACAAAACACTCTTTCTGTATTTGGAAGTCTAATAAGAAATTAAGTAACCACTTATTCAAAATTATTAATCACAAAATAATATAAATATAAATTTTAAATAAAATAATTTATATATTTAATTACGTGTCACATAAAGATAAATTGAAACAGAAGTGTTAATTTATCGTTCCTTCTTAATACACATAAGTAGGTATTTTACCAATCTGATAAGAAGTTTTTATATAATGTCTAATTCAGTAGAGGATCTCTATAAATAGATAATCGAATATCCTTTATAAATTTAGAAAAATGATATTTACAATAATCAGACACTTGCATTTATAGCAGCCGCATAATGGGAAAACTTTGAGCAAGACAATTTAAGTAACTTTATCAATTATTCCAAGTATAGTGTTATATCCTAAGTTGTTTCTTATTCTAAACGTAACTTATAATATATGCATTGAAACTTAACAAATGGCATTGCATACAATGATCCGTCACTCAATCAAATTCAAGTGCCGCTAATATTTGATTCTGATGTGGTGTGTAACATTTTTCTTCTAGTTTCCTCTTTAGACGACAAAATATCAGAATCCCAAATAAAGACAAAGCTCATAAATTCTAATGAAGGGAATTATGGGTTGATTTGGATAGATGAGATTTTTCTAAAAATACTTGCGATATCTTTACATTGAAAAAAAAAAAAAAAAAAAACTAAGGGCTTAGATTAATATGGATGAGTAGTCTCTAGTAGCAGAAGACGTTCAACCAATTATGTTATGACCCATAAAAAGATGAAACTCCCAAGAAAAAACGAAGTAGTTATCATGACAATAGGGTGAAGTTTTTTATTTTACGCATACTAATATTTGAAATGACTCATGAACCATATATGAAATTCAACCCATTTCTAAAATAAATTTTATTATTAACTCATTAAATAAATAGGTTAAAAAAAAATCCCAATCTCCAAAATCTTTATATAAAGTGAGTTAGAATTATGGTTAAAATGAATTTAATCTACTACTGCATTTAAAATAAGAATCCAATTACTTTCAAAATACTTTTTAAAATTACAAGAATCCTTAAAATATCTTATTTTATAAATAAATCTATAAATGTTTTGTTTTAATTATAATTGATTCTTCATTTTTATTATTTGCAAATTAATTGTAACTTAAGATCACTAACTTATTTAGATCCAATTTAATCTAGTTTTATTTGGACTCCACCTGACATAACTTTACATAATTTGAATTAAATTTAACTATATATTTTCTGAACTTAACCTGACCTGGTTCCTAGATAACTTAGTCTAACCTTGACCCAATTTAACTTGAGCTTGGGCTCACTTAACCAAGTTTGAATCTCAATCCGATCCAACTCATCTTGACCAAACTTAACGTCACATAAGATTGTCCTTGTCTGATGCAGACTTGACCTTACTTAGTCTCAACCTGACCTAGGCTAGACCGATCCCAATTCAACTTGTCCTAAGCTCAACACAACCTACTTTAATGTAATTTGACCTAACTTAACTTGGGTTCAACCTAAACCAACCTTGTATGACTTAGGTCTAACCTAATTTAACTTTTTCTAACTTGGACTATCTCGACTTTATCTATCTTAGATTTAGATATTTGACCTTATCTTAGTCCAACCTGACTCGGTCTAATCTTGATCTAATCTATATCAAACCAATCTGAACTTAACTCAACCAACTTAATATAATCTTATCTAAATTTAAACTTACATCAAATAACTCAACTTAATCCAACCTATTTTCACGTGGATATGGATTTAGATTAAATAAAAAGAATTATATTTATAAAGATTCTTTAAGTAAATATGTTTTTATTTTTATTATTTAAAGAAATTTTATTTTAAAAATGGACTGATAGGTTGATCTTGTTTATGAAGTTGATATAGGTATTTAGGCACTATAAACTTTTTTTTTTATAGACTTCTTTATCCGTGGACTTTTTGAACCGTGACCGAGCAGCTAAGCTAATATTGAAAAGAAAAAAATGATTGGGCGGCTACCTATTTTTTTAGCCAATAAAAGAATATCTCTTTAATGGTTGGATCAAATTTACGTGTCAATGCAAAATAAGATTTTTATAGTGTAATTAAATGTTTTAAGGAACTAAAAGTTACCATAGATGTTAGACTTTAACAATTTTGTAAAACGATATTACTCGGAGCTAAGTTTTAGGCAAATTTTGATTTTGTATGAAGTGGGAGGAAGGGATATAAATAAACATATGATTATCCTACCACACTCAGCATTCACTGCAGAACTTGCCCCTTCTCTAAGTGACCCTGCACAAATTATTAAAAGACCTACATTGCATTAAACACTATCTAGTGTAAGCACCTAAAAAAAACTAGATGTAATTACATATTTTAAAGTGTGATGTCTCTATCTCTTCCAGTACAAGGTCCTAAGATGATTATGTTCTTAACTTCTTATTAAACTCTTTGTATAGTAACCCTGAAAGAATTCAATTCGGCTACATTGAAATATTGAATTACAATGGTTCTAATGCTATTCTTTGAGTGCAAGTTGACAACAGGTATGAGACTCCATGTGTGTCTCTGGTCACCAATAAAAATGTATGTTATAAATGGGATAAATATCAGCATGTCTGATATCAGATATGGAGTGGGTATTTTTTCACAAAAGTCAATAAAGATAAGAGCTATTACATATTAATTAATTAATTAATAACAGTAGTTCGTAATAATTATTTTACTAATGTAAAATTTAAAATGATTATATTTATAACATTTTTCGTTATCACTTATATTTGAATAATTTAAGTTTATATTTTAATAATATATTTGAATTTTTTTTGTTGATATGTTCGGCTAATTAATAGTAAAAATTTATTTTTTTTCATTATTTGATTTCTAATTAACAAAAAAATCTGATCACAATAATTGTAGATAAATAATATATTTTCTTTGAATTTTATATTTATATATATGCACAATATAATAGTGTATTTTATGCGTATTATACAATAATAGTAGAAGTTATATTTTTTTGCGAGATTTTAAATTTGGTATTTTGTTTCCCCAATTTTCATAAATTATAAATATCTGTATATTTGTATTATTATTACTGTTGTTATTATTATTTATTTAATTCATTAGTCTTTAAAGTTATAAAAAATATTGATTTGTTTAAAAAAATGGATTGCACATATTGCCATCTTTCTCACTTTTACCCAAATAAATATTTCACACTTAATACACCAGTAGACAAAAATACCACATGCTGACTCTTATTCCAGTAGTAAAATAAGACTTGGTTATAGTTAACAAATACGTAAATATGTTACAAAGTTACACCAAATAGGTAAAGATAAGTACATATATTAAATATATATAATTTTCATCAATTAAGAGAGTTCAATTACATTGTTAATAAATTACGGTCAAGGTAAACTGTTATTCTCTATAAATATAATAATAATTAAATTATATTTAAATTCAACACCAAAATATATCTTAAGGAAAATATAAATATAAAATATTCAGGTATGAAAAATCAGTTTTTATTATAATAAATATGAAAAATCAACTAGAACAGTTGCTAATAATATTGCACACAATATAAACATTTAATAGGTATATATAAATTTTGCAGTAATTTTTTAAAAAAAATTGATTTATTGACTTTCCACTAAATAAAGCTCAAGTAACATGGACTGGACATAAAAATATCTTGCCATCCACATAATAATTTAAGCCGCCAACAAGTCAAACAAAAGAGAACTGAAATAATAAACCGTATCAACTTCTAATTGAACACTTCAAATCGTAAGCCCCCAAAGTTGATTATGGTCCGCAATGATGATTCATAAAACCCGCACCAGTCAGAAATCATATAGGCTTTACAAATTTTCCCAAATTAGCTACTGAAAAATATAATTGTTTCGTGAGTATGCGTTGAACAAGTGGGTTCCAAGTGGACAATCTTAAAACGTTGTCTGCAAAACAAACGAGTGGCTGACTTAATTTCTTATATGCACGAGGTAAACTGTGTCCAAGTACAAGGTCATTACGTGGGTCCAACGAGTGAATAGAATTACACAACAACGAATCCTATAGGGTGAGAGATAGAGAGCTGGATAATACTCTGGTCTCACTGTTTAAACCAGCTGACATTAACAAACACGAAGTTGCAGCAACGAGTAGCATATGTTGGAATACGTTTAAGATTAACAATATATCCATCAACGTCGAATCATACATTTAGATACAAGCTGCAAATCAACAAGTTCTTTTGTGTCCAAACAACTCCGATTCTGGCACAAGGGCTTACTTCATGTATTTGTGCAGGAATTTCCTATGGAAATCATTCCTGATGGTATCATTGATGAATCGCTTAGCTGTTTTGGTTTCACCGCGGGCTTGGTTCTTGAACACCACATCATCATCCCACCTACACAAAAAAGCACACAAAACCCAAAAGAATTCAGATCCAGACGGCAAACCAACAGGGTTAACAGTAAAAAGTGTCACTTTTTTTTTTTTTTTTTTAGCAGGAGGTTTGAGAAATATCTAGTGTCGAACCTTCTTTTCACATTGAAAGAAGTTGGATTGTTAAGCAGTGGGTTTCCGCGCAGAAGCTCTGCCTCCTTCACTTTGAGCTCTTCCTCCTGTTGTTGTCGTTCCTGCAGACACATTTGCATTTTTTATTTTTGTACACGGGCAATTTACATTTACTTGCAATTTACAACTAATAATCCAACATCATGGAACCACTTAGCAACCAACGTATAAGTTGTTAAAAATGAAAGAGATGTTATGAGCTCAACAACCTATTCAGGCCTGACAACTAACTGTTTTTCATAAAGATCCAAATGGACACCCACCCTCCTTTCAAACAAAGTGAAGTAACAATTATACTAGAGAGCTATACAGTGTAGAGAGCAGTTCAAGATCCCCCCCAATATGGAAAGCTTCAATGGCATCACATGAACAAAGCTAGGAAGAGTAAAGAGATAAGACCTTCCGTAGCTTTTCCTCTGCTCTTTCCTTCTTTATTTGTTCAAGCTCAGCTAGCAATGCTTCAGTGTCATCTTCCTCATCATCATCGTCATCACTGAGAAAGTTAAGGGAAGATTAGAATATACTACCATTATTAATAAGTGAAGACACTTGTTTGATGTAAGAAATTTAATTCAAATACCAATAAAATTACAAAAAGATAGTTCCAAATACACCAAGAGACGGGAGAACAGCTATAATGTTAAACCACTTGTTCCCGTCCCAAATATTTCACACATCTTTCTACAAAACCAATTACCCTACTCCCACAATTCATGGCAAAACTAATCTAACACAAAAACGTCAGCTGGAAAAAGATCATTAATAATCGAATGAAAGTTAGAAAAAAGAAGTCAAAGAAAAGACAGCGTCATCAAAACCAAATTACATCTAATGGCTCATCCAGCGCGACTAGACAATGTAAAAAAGGCTGGGCTGCACGCTATCTAATGTCATTTTACATACCAAAGCGCTGAATTGCTGAAAAAAAATAGCATGCTTGTCGATGCACATCTGCAAATGCATGCACATGAACGGTCTATCTAGTTTAAGCTGCCTACATAAAATAATAAACCTTATTTGCTTTGTAAAACCTAATCAACACATGGGTACATAACAACAGCTCCTAATTATATTCTTATGGACGTATACTATATAAATCTTTCTATTGTTATAAATACTTCTGCACTGGCATTTATATATTCTTCAATGTTGAGACAAATCAATTGCACGTATACACAAATTATACATTAAATAAACATTTGATACTTCTAGACAAAAGGTTCATGCGAAATTAGAAACCTCTCGTCATCACTTTTGACTTCAACATCAGAATCATCTGCATCAACACTACGAGGAACAATGTGGTCTTCAATTTCTCTCTTTGATCCTGTCAAGATAAAGACCCATCAATCAACAATACTGAATACAAAATAAAATTATGGTTTCTTTCCTCATCATTTTTCCCCTCCTCTTTTAGATGGAAGGCTATGTGAAAAGTATTTTAGTAAATGTAAACTAATTAGTAGATAGAATACCTTCCAGAAACAGATGACTACCTTTTCCATGATCCCTGTCATCTGTCAGAGAATAGAATAGAATCAAACAGTTACAAGTAGCAATACAAAAAAACCATCTGACAGAATTGACGCAATTCAAATCCCACAAATACAAATTTAGAGAAACATTGCACTTTGATTTCCTTACCGTAAGATTTACTTTTTGATGAGAAATGCCTCCGTTCACGATCTTCAAGTTCGTCACGCAGGTTCCTTCTCTTTAACTCATCCTGTGTGTCCTGCCCTTCTTTCCTGGAAAGGTAGAATTACAATTATTAGCGAGGAAAACAAATACACCATTTTTACAAGTAATACTGCATACCAACATGATAATGTGCAACATCAATCACAAAAGCAATATAGCTTCTTAATCATTAAACAAAAGAAAAGTTGAAAGAAAACAAAAAAAGGAAAATGAAACATTTCAATCATACATCAGGAACAAGATTTAATTTTAAATTTAAGCACCACGTACGAAGAAATAATGTATAGAAACAGTGCATGCATGATTATCAAATTCGCGATTTAACTCGTAAAATCGCATTATTTTCCGAGCTCACTGCCCCTTTCTGAGTTAACTTGGTAGTAGAATTGTATTTTAGTGAACTCGGCCGAACTCGCGAGTTTGGGACCGTGTTGGCGAGTTCAGCCGCAGGTTCCTCTCTTTGATGTTTGGCTTGTGGAAATGGGAAAAAGGATAAGGTTCTCCGTTATCACATTTCACGGCTTCCCTTCTCTTCGTTATTCTTATCTTCCCATCTCCTTTTTCCGTTTACGACACCCATCGCCCCATCTCCTTCTTCGTTGTTCTTCCTCTGCGATCTTGCTTTATTCCTTTACGACTGCGATTTACCTCTGTTCCTTCCCTATCGCAATTTGGTTTTAAACCTCACTATGATTACACAACCACTGTTGCTCTTCTTTGCGATTTATCCGCTATTCCTAACTGTATCACCTTGGACATAATTTCATAAGACCTAAACTTCATCTCCCTAGAAGTTGAACATTCTGTTTTGTCTTTCTCCAAATTTAAGAATATGAATTTGTTGAAAAGATGAATTTTTTATTCAATTTGGTGTGAAAGCAAAATACGAAAACAAAATTGGGGAAAAAGTTAACAAGATTGGGCATACCTAGGCTTGAGAGTGGTGTGCGATGCGATGTCCCTGGAAGAGTACTTCTGTGAGGGACCGAAAATTCGAGTACCACCTTGTTCGTTGCCACCTTTTGCAGGTGCCCATGTAGGTCGAGCGGCGGTAGTCATCGGATTTCACGTTTTAGGGATCGAATTTGATGTCACCGACTTCCTTTGCCGGTATTGGGAGAATGGTTTCGCCGATACAAAGAATAGAGAATGCGAAGGCCTTCATAAAACTTTATGTGTGGGCTTTTTAACTTCATGGGCCTATTCATTAGTTTATTCTATCGGTCTATTGCCAACTTACTATTTGTTTTTTTATTATTAAGGAAAAAAATCATAATATTAGTATTAATTAATTATTGTATATACTAATTATTAATACTAGAGGAAACAAATGTGTCTAAGTTCTTATCATAATAAAAAAATAATTAAAAACTAATTATTATAATAAATTTGATTAAAAATACTAGTAAAACGCATATTAAATTTATAAAAAACTATATATGATTGATAATTATCAAAATATCTTTTATTAATTTTTATAATGTTATATTATATAATAAGAATAGTTTAAAATATCTAATTGAAAAAGAAATATAATAAAGTACATATAAAAAATAGTTATTTTGTAAAAACTTAATTTAGTAATTTACACCTAGAAAGTTTGTAATGGAGTAGAAGAATAAATTTATTCAAATTTATCTCTTGCATTAAATTTAGCATATTAAGAGTAAAAAAAATTCTTTTGTTTTTATTCCAGTAAATAAATCTTGTGAAAATAAACCTAATTTTATAGTTTTGTCAATATTCTTTGTTCAATCTTATGATACGTAGTTTTATCAAAAGAATGGTTAAAAATTTGGATAGTCTTATAATTTTTTTTTCTGGATATAACTACTTTAGAATATTTATATTACATAAATTTACTTTACTTATGATTATTCATACATGTATTTATTGTAGGTATTATTTTCTCCATATATATTTTTGTCTATATTACAAACATGTGTGATGAAAAAGTTATTTCTTCAGATCCAACCCAACTTTCTCTGAAATTTTTTCCAAACGTTTGACACAAAAACTCTTTGATTGTTTGTCTTGAAAGTTTCATTAAACTAAGGGTATCAGAAAAAGTCTTGGAGTTTGTCTGCTTTTGTAAAACTTCATGAAACGTAAAGTGAGATGAAGATTCATGTTTGTTTGTCCTTCAAAATTGTCAGAAAAAGTTTTAATTTGTATTCGTTTTATATAAACTTCTGGACTTGGTAGACACAAAGTATCAAATGAAATCTTTAATGTCTTAATCGTTAAGTCAAAACTAATATTCTAGCAAATTATTTTCCGTCTATCATAATATTTGTTTATTCATAAAGCATGAATAAAATTATCCAAATCCTTTAATAATAATGTTAAATATTATATTGAAAGACCAGTATATTAGTATATTTTAAATCTATAATGACACGGGAATACTCGTACTGATCTAATAGATATGTATGAGTATGAATAATGTATGATTTTTTAAATTAGGAACGATGATAAAAATAATCATGTGCATATTTGTCTTGTAGTCAATTTGCATACGAATTATTATATATGAATTTTTATCCATATGTAAATTTAGCATTATATATAGCTTTTATATACGAATTTATTACATACGTATATGGATTTAAATCTGTATGTAATTACCTATGGATTTTACATGCGGATATATTACATAAAGATTTATTACATGTGGATTTTACATGCGAATTTTTCTATAGATAATATTAATAATTAATTTCATTTAAATTATAATTATTATTATTACTTTTAATATTATTACTAATTATTATTATTAATTACATTAACTATTATTATCTATAAAAATTAATAATATTTTTTAAATTTGTAAAAAATATTATTATTATTATTATTAACTTATATAATTAATAATATTATTTTTATTACTTTGATTCTTATTATTATTATTATATTATTACAATTAATTTTATTACTATTTAAAATTATTTTTTAATTATTATTATTATGGATGTCATTAGTAATAATAATTATAATATAATATTATTAATAATATTATTATTTTTAATATTAATATTAATGTTATTAAGAATAATGGAATTAGTATTTGTTAATATTATATTATTAATATTGTTATTAATATTACTTTGATATTGTAGTTATTAAAATTATTATTATAATTAATATTAATATTAATACTAATATTAGTATTAATATGATCATTAATAATATTTGTCAACAACCGATTTTGTCCGGGTAAATAATAATAAATTCAAAAATAATAAATTAAAAAAGTGTTTTTTAGGAATTATTACAAAATAAATAATATTTGATTAGTTTAGATATTTATAAAAAGATATAAAAAAAAGAAGTTAAATTTAATCAATTAAGCAT
>Ga0209489_102053_pt1 | contig 41368 bp, 27 predicted proteins | sample SiratrowhiteBW_FD_187527 | JGI IMG/M metagenome (GOLD analysis project Ga0209489, IMG submission 187527) | Root nodule microbial communities of legume samples collected from California, USA - Siratro white BW (SPAdes) (version 2) | ecosystem: Host-associated > Plants > Roots > Nodule | place...
CTCTTAGTCTCTTCCTCTCTCTGTCAGGAGTAATTCTTCTTTCCTTCTCTCGTGTCTTTCTTGCTCTTCTCAAAATGTTTTTCCCCTCTTTTTTTTTTTTTTTTTTTTCCTTTTTTTATATTAATATATTTTGTTTCAACGATAGGGAGAGCGAGCAGCCGTGAGAGTTATCAGTTATTGATGATATTTTTCAATTTTTTTTCCAAACATAATCAAATAGAAACAAGATGATAGAACTGGAAGAGGAAAAAATCTTAAAAAGAAAAAATAACACTGTAGCAACGCTGTGATAATTGTTGATTGTACACTATTTGGGGAAACGTTCAAAGCTATGAACTTTGAACACAAAAACACGAAACAATGAAAGGGTAATAAGAAATTACAAAGCCGCCCAGAAGCATTTCATTGCAAACGAAAACCTAGACATAGTACAAAGCTTCTATGGGGCTTCAAATCTCGAAACCCTAAAGTACTAAGTCAGCACCCAGCAATCAAGAGACCCAGATGAATCAGAACTGAAAAGGCTTCAACTTGACGAATTCTTGAAGGTGCACCACTTCCACCATAGACGAATTGAACCTCAAAAGCTTCATTTGCAGAATATATTTTCAATTAATACATATATATTCATATCAATTTTTTTTTAAAAAAAATCATTTTAGAAAGATAGAGCATAAAAATTGCAGAGAGGAGTGCTTACGAAAGAAAGCGTGGATGTGATTTCGGTAACAACAGCTTTGTGTTGATGAACAATGACGAAGATACAGAGAAAAATAATAAACCCGTTACTACAGCGTGTATTACTTATTACTAATAATGCTAAATAAAATTATTGGGAAAAATATTTCTCACTAAAATAAAATATTTTTCGCTCAAAACTATTTAAAGCTTAGCTTTTGTATTTTAAAAATTTCGTTCGTTCTGTAAAAGAAATGGTATGTTTTCTATTTTTCTGATCTTGTTGACAACTCGATTACATACCAAGTATGGTTACATACCAAATCTTTTGTTTTTTCTTTCTAATTTTTTAGTCCCAAAATTTGTAAGAATATATTAAATTGGTTTATAAAATTAAAAATAATAACAATAAAATAGTTTTAAAAAATTATACACCATCAATCAATTTAATCCTTAAAACCAGAGAATCTATTTTTTTATTAAAATAAATAAAATAGCAAAATCATTCTTAGAATTAGAAGTTATCAACCAATTTAAAACTTGTAATAATAAAAATTTAGTTTCTTAATTTAAAAGTTTAATTACACTAAAACATTTCTAATTAAGTAATCAAATATGCATTTATAGCTAAGTTTAATTGATTTTATTTATTATAATTTCAATTATTGAATTAATTGATAGTTTATAATTTTACGAATAATTGCATCCATCTTATTTATATCAAGATCAATTTCATTATTTATTGTAATTAGAATTATGTAACTATTTTATTAATTTTAATTATCAATTTTATACGTTGATACAATTTAAAAGACTAAAGTAATGGTTTTGTTTTTTTTTTTCTTTTTATTTCTCTATCTATCTCAGTTTAGAGATTATCAATGTTCTTCTTGTACGTAGTGATATACATCTATTACTCACTTTCTCTTCTCCAGTTATCCACTATCCAATGAATCTATGGGATGGAAATAAGAATTAATATATATATATATATATATATATATTTCAATCATATTTCTCTTTGGAACCTTTAAACAACAATAAACAACATTCACCTACTTAAATTAGTTGTTACCACCATTGACATTATCATGAAGAGATAATATTAGAAAGTTTCATAATTACAGCTGCATTAAGCATATAATCTTTATAACCTATCAATCAATTTTGCCAAATCAACTAACATTGAAAATATATGGGTTTTAGGATAAATTGCTAAGCAAAATTAAACTAACGATTTTTTTGTTTGGATAAACTTGTGTATTAATAATTAATCATTTAATGTTCAAATATAAATTATTGTATTGTTTGTTAATAGTTTTACCTTCCTCAACATCAAATCAATTAATTAATCACACACATAACATATATTATAAATGTGATAACTATAGTGTTCGTATGAAAGATAATTTTAAACCAGATTCAAACATGGGACCTATTGGCTAAAAAGGAGATTATAGAACCTCATGAGAACTTGTCATGTCCTGTTTTGCATAAGTGATTTGGAATCAGATGAGCATCTTTTCTTTGAATGTTCCTTTGCTGGGCAAAGATGTTATTGTAGGTTAGGCTTTCATATATATACCATTACCCCTAAAATATTTTATTCAAATAAAAGAGTTAAAATATAAAATACTTTAAAATAAAATCAATTTAAGTTTAATGTATTTAAATATACCATTAATTGTGAAATTCCTTGTGAAAAAAATAAATAAAATTTACAAAAGAGAAGATTCAAAGTCCTATGAAAACTGGAAACTTTTTTGTTTCTAATAGTTAAATAGCTTACATTCTTTTCATTAAGGTTGGTTGGGATGTGAGTATATAGTTCCTGAATGATAATATCTCCAACAAATACAAGTTACTGAAGGGGTCCCATTAGCTTAATCAATCATTTATGGAAGTTCTTCAATTTTATCATTATGATCATTGAATGGTTGAAAGTAACAGTAATATTCACACTTTTCAATGGTGCATGTGTCAAAACTGGTGCCTAGTATACGTATTTGCTGGGAAAACATCATTTTCTGATCAATAATAAGACTTCTTCATTTGCCTCTTTTATATATATATATATTGTGGTCTCAGTCAGATGTAGAAGCTGTAACTTACGTACCTAATGATCTGAGGGTAGCTTAGCTTCCAAGAATGCTGACATGTTTTTTAGCTTGCAAACAACGTAGTCTTCTGAAAGCAACACGTTGTCTACTATGGTAGTTTTTTTGTTTTTATTACTTGTCTTTCTCTTTCTCGATCTCAGTCAAATTTACCTTGTTTTTATAGCTGTGATGTTAAAGCCTTTTGGTGAGGACTCGTTTCTATTGTAGTAAAAATGTTTTCGTATAATATTCGTTCCTAACTTTCCTTATAATAGGTGTTTATAATTAAAAGATCAAATGCTAAATGGGTACCTTTGACATCATTATGCACAATGTGTCTGTTATCATTATTATTTAACTATATACATTTGATTAATAAAGATTGATTATTGGATATAAAATATTTGAACAGGATTGGTGATAAACATGTAAGATATTAGAGGGACAAAAGGGTACTCTAAAAAGAACTTTATTAATTGTTTTAAGATTTTGTTTTAGGATTTGATTTATCTTACTGTGGACTTCTAGGTTATATATTTTTTATATGGTTGCACATATAATTGATGAATTTTGTTATGATGTTGAAATACATTGCATGAGTATGTCAAACTTTTTATTAAAATGAAAAATCAAATCATTGAAAAAAATTTCGAGAATAACAAAAATTTGAGTCAAATCCTTTATACGAGGTCCGCATTCAAGAATGTGCGTTATGGTAAAGTGGCATTGTTGATGCATGACATTTGTGATCTTGGAGTGTAAGATAAACACTGTTATTCTTGTACATAGCGACCATGCAAACTAACAGATAACCAATCAATCTCACAAAATAGTTTTTTTCACATTATTTTCTTCAAATAAGATTAGTTATATATAAAAATATTATATTATAGAAACAATATAGACAATTATATATATATATATATATATAAATCTTAATTACTATATCAATATCAACTTTCTAATTATCATTATAATTATTATCATTATTACTAAGAATAATATTATTAATAAAAAAATATTAATAACAATAATAATAATTATTATTATTTTAATAAAATTAATTATTAACATTAACTATAAAAAACATCTCTTAAGTAATTATTTACTTAATTATATAAAGATTTAAATCCATGAGTAATTATTTATTAAAAAAAATATATGTTAATATTGCCTACGGAGCTAGGATTTAAACTCATAAGTTATTTATAGATTTTCTTTTACATAATGCTCGTAGGTTACTTATGGATTTATTCGTACTTAACAAATTCGTAAATAAAATCTTTATTTATTTATAAATTATGATCTTACGTAATACGTATTATTTATAAATATTTTTATAGATAAAATTTGTAGGTAATTATTTATTAATTTTTCTATATGAAACAATTTTGTAGATAATACTACATTTATCTACGCATAAAAATTTATAAGAAATAATCTATTTGAAAATTTGTGATAGTGTATTATGATAAACTTGAGCTTAATCTAGTAGTATAGAATTCAACGACTTGAGATTGAGTACTTGACTTAGAATAAAAATCTAATAGTCTAATACTAGCGCATGTGGAAATTTTGAGTATACTTGTCTCGTCATATAAGTTAATTTGATCCTTAGATGTGTGAGATGATGTCAATTTAGTCATTAAAAATCAATATATATATATATATATATATATATATATATATATATATATATATATATATTTTTATATATATATATATATATATATATATATATATATATATATATATATATATAATTTTCTCAATGTATAAATGTCTTACAATTACATCTATAGCTAAGTTTTGTTGGATTATTTTTGTTATTAAAATTTACTTTTATATTCAATTAATAGTATATTAGAGACTATTTTATTATTAAACTACAATATCAAAAATTTAATTAAATTTTTTACACATTTAATACTAAAATATTTTTTTCAGTCTTCTAGGGACTAAGTGTGCCAAGTATCCAATTTGTCATTTATCTTTACATGCATTTAAAATAATCAAAATATATACAATAAGTAATAGAAATTAAATACGATACCTTTGATGAGATAAATATGAACTTCATTCGTTCCATGTTGAGAAAAGGTCTTTGACCATATAAGTATATATATATATATATATATATATATATATATATATATATATATATATATATATAATATGTGTGTGGAGGGATAATATGCATGCATTACATTAATGACCTTGACCCACCTGAAATTACTTTCGTTTTAGCAGTATTTTGCTTAAATTCCTTAAATAACTTGTTCTTAGACTCAACAACATCAAAGGAGAAAAAAACTCAATTTGATTGATACTAATTAACCATCCTTTCACATCAGTCTATCTTTCAGTATCAGACTGATTAGGCACATTATCACATCTTACCCACTAGTAATTAAGCTTGTACTATGATTTATGAGCAACCGAAAAATTAACTTTGCGCAAAAATCAACTTAAAATTTGATCAAAGGTTGAAAATAACAGAGACAGTATGTAATTTCTTTTGGAAGCTTGAAAAGGATACACACCAACGTAGCCTGTTGGAGAAGGCTTCAAAGCCATGGTGGTTGAAAAATAGACGAAGCTTAGCTTTAAGGCAATGGGGACCCTGCAACCAACAGCAGCACCCTTATGTGGACATATTTGGTGAGGAACACCAAGCCTTTCAACAGCACCAAGTTTCCTTAATAAAACACAAACCTTTGATCACAAACCTCAGTTTTACAGAACACCCTTTTATTGTGTTGTATCATATCCCATTGTCCCATTCACCAAGTCACCACCAAGACATGGAAGCCAGCGCTGGACTGGTCGCTGGTTCACATAACCGCAATGAGCTCGTTGTCATTCACGGCCATGAAGAGGTAATGTAGTGGTAGTAGCAACAATGAATGAAAACTACTAGAACAAGTGCTGTCAAAGACCCTTTTCTTTGTGAGTGTGTGTTTTTGTTTTCGTTATATTAACAGTACTATTATGTCAACGGGGTTTGGTGCAGCACAAGCCTTTGAAGAACTTGGATGGTCAAGTATGTGAGATTTGTGGTGATGGCGTGGGACTCACGGTGGATGGAGACTTATTTGTGGCTTGCAATGAGTGTGGTTTCCCAGTGTGCAGGCCTTGCTATGAGTATGAAAGGAGAGAAGGGAGCCAGCTTTGCCCACAGTGCAAAACCAGATATAAGCGTCTCAAAGGTAAGCCACCAAGCATGTCTCAAAGATATGTCACGTTTTTATATGCCACCATTTACATCCTTTTTTCGAAAGATACTGCCTAATTTTTCTCTCAACATTTTAACACATCACATATGAACAGGTAGAGTGAATAAAATAGTGATTTAAACTGAACCTTTTCATTTTCCTTTAGTAAGACTAAGCCTATATTTAGTTCATACTAAAACGTTAAAAATTAGTTTTTTTTTTTTTGCTACAGTTAGATGTAGTTGTGCTAATGGCAGCACTCAAATTTTCCTATTATTTTGATATGGTTGAATTGAACTCATGATTAAAACAAGTAGGGAACCTGATAGGATCTTGATCTGTTTGTTGATTAAGGGAGCCCGCGGGTGGAGGGAGATGATGAGGAGGAGGATGTGGATGACATTGAGCATGAGTTCAATATTGATGACGAAAAGGACAAGCATGGCCATGCTGCAGAGGCCATGCTTCATGGGAAAATGAGCTATGGAAGAGGTCCTGAAGATGATGAGAATTCCCAGTTCCCATCAGTACCTGTCATTTCTGGGGGCCGTTCTAGGCCTGTAAGATTTCACACCATTTTTCTCTCCATTAACTTGTTCTCATACAGCTATAAAATTTCATGCATGCATGAATGCAGGTCAGTGGGGAGTTCCCAATATCATCTAATGGTTATGGCGAGCAGATGTTGTCTTCTTCACTGCATAAACGAGTGCATCCATATCCAGTGTCTGAACCTGGTTAGTGGTGGTCTATTTTGCCAGCCCTCTTTATTAGTAGCATAGAAACCTTTTTCCTCATGAATATATGCTATGATGAGTACTGCAGGGAGTGCCAGATGGGACGAAAAGAAAGAGGATGGATGGAAAGAAAGGATGGATGACTGGAAACTGCAGCAAGGCAATTTGGGGCCTGAACCTGATGAAGATCCAGATGCAGCCATGTATGCTTCCTGCACTACATTTTAGAAAACTATGTTTATGCAGTTATTGATTATCAACTACCAATGATGGTCACCCCTTTATAAATGTGGATGCCAATTATTGCAGGTTAGATGAAGCAAGGCAACCACTTTCAAGGAAAGTACCAATAGCATCTAGCAAAATCAATCCATATAGAATGGTGATTGTGGCGCGCCTTGTCATTCTTGCTTTGTTCCTCAGATACAGACTTATGAATCCTGTACATGACGCACTGGGGCTGTGGCTAACCTCTATCATATGCGAAATATGGTTTGCTTTTTCATGGATTCTGGATCAGTTCCCCAAATGGTTTCCCATTGATCGAGAGACCTACCTTGACCGTCTTTCCATCAGGTAAAGGTTGCACAATTCAATATTGCAAAAGCACAGCTCTGACATGAAAGGTTATTTAATAAGGGAAAGTCATTCTTATAATTGTTTCCATAAAAAAACGTCTTTTGGTCGAAAGTTGAATTTTTTGAAAAGGAGTTCTATAGGGTAATTATGTTGAGACCTCAAATTTTAAACTTCTTGCTTACCAACATGTTTTTCAGGTATGAGCGTGAAGGTGAACCAAACATGCTTGCTCCTGTAGATGTCTTTGTTAGTACCGTGGATCCAATGAAGGAACCTCCTCTGGTTACGGCAAACACTGTTCTTTCAATCTTGGCCATGGATTACCCAGTTGATAAGATATCATGCTATATTTCGGATGATGGAGCCTCAATGTGTTCATTTGAGTCCCTGTCAGAAACTGCAGAGTTTGCTAGGAAGTGGGTACCGTTTTGTAAGAAGTTTTCTATAGAACCTCGGGCACCTGAGATGTACTTCAGTGAGAAGATAGACTACTTAAAGGACAAAGTGCAACCCACCTTTGTAAAGGAGCGTCGAGCCATGAAGGTTTGCATCATTATGAGAACCTAGCTGAAATCGTAATCAATAGTGATGCTTTTCCAAACCAATTTTCATTGAAAAAAAAAAAGAATGTTTAAAAATGTAAATAAATAATCAAAGAGTTTAGTTTTGACATGCTATACTAGTTTTCACATCATGAATTTCGCAACTAAGTTGGCTAGTAACTAAAAGCATATTAAGGAACCACAAAATAATTTCCATCTTTAAGGACTAATATGGTTTGATTCGAACTTTTGATATCTGTTTGAGAGATTGATTTGCTGTGAATCGTGTAAATGGCAGAGGGAATACGAAGAGTTTAAGGTTAGGATCAATGCACTTGTTGCAAAAGCCCAGAAAGTTCCTCAGGGAGGATGGATTATGCAGGATGGGACACCATGGCCAGGAAACAACACTAAGGATCATCCTGGCATGATTCAAGTGTTTCTTGGAAGCAATGGGGGTCTTGATACTGAAGGAAACCAGCTTCCTCGTCTTGTTTATGTTTCCAGAGAGAAAAGACCTGGTTTTCAACACCACAAGAAAGCTGGTGCCATGAATGCTCTGGTAAACTTTCTGAACACCTTTTGTTACTTGCATCACCAGCTCGTTTACCTTTATGCATGACAAATATTTGATGACCCTTTGTAATTTACAGGTTCGGGTATCTGCTGTTCTCACAAATGCTCCTTTCATGCTGAACTTGGATTGTGATCACTATGTCAATAACAGCAAGGCTGCCCGAGAGGCCATGTGCTTCTTGATGGACCCCCAGATCGGGAAGAAGGTTTGCTATGTCCAGTTTCCTCAAAGATTTGACGGTATTGATACACATGATCGTTATGCCAACAGAAACACAGTTTTCTTTGATGTAAGAAACTCAAAGCTAGCAGGATTTTTTCCTTGCAATTGAATTTTTTAAAAATTGTGAGCAGAATATTTGATCATGCACCTTTCTTCGTCTTTCTGCAGATTAACATGAAGGGTCTAGATGGTATTCAAGGACCTGTATATGTGGGGACTGGGTGTGTTTTCAGGAGGCAAGCTTTGTATGGCTATAATCCTCCAAAGGGCCCCAAGCGTCCAAAAATGGTAAGCTGTGATTGCTGCCCGTGTTTTGGGAGCCGCAAGAAGTACAAGGAGAAGAGTGATGCAAATGGAGAGGCTGCTGCAAGCCTAAAAGGTTCTTCTTTTGATTTAAATCACTAGTCTTTATTGTTACAAAGTTATGTCTCAATTGATTTCTTTCCTTTTACCTCTTCCAACCTTGTGTCACTTGTCTAAATTATATAGGGATGGATGATGACAAAGAGATACTGATGTCCCAAATGAATTTTGAGAAGAAATTTGGACAGTCCTCTATCTTTGTGACTTCTACCTTGATGGAAGAGGGTGGTGTGCCTCCTTCTTCGAGTCCAGCTGCTCTGCTTAAAGAAGCCATTCATGTGATCAGCTGTGGATATGAGGATAAAACTGAATGGGGCCTTGAGGTACGCTAATAACATGTTTTTTATGGCTGTCTTGATGTGTTTTGATTAGGACAATTAGCATATCCAGTTCATACTTTTTCTTTTTCAAATGTGCAGCTTGGTTGGATCTATGGATCTATTACAGAAGATATTCTAACAGGCTTTAAGATGCATTGCCGTGGGTGGAGGTCTATTTACTGTATGCCAAAGAGAGCTGCATTCAAGGGCACTGCTCCGATCAACTTGTCAGATCGTCTTAATCAGGTGCTTCGTTGGGCACTTGGTTCCATTGAGATTTTCTTCAGTCACCATTGCCCTCTATGGTATGGCTTCAAGGAAAAGAAGCTAAAGTGGCTTGAGAGATTTGCCTATGCAAACACAACTGTGTATCCATTCACCTCCATTCCTCTTGTTGCCTATTGTATTCTTCCTGCAGTTTGCTTACTCACTGACAAATTCATCATGCCACCGGTAAGGATCTTATTCTTCATGAAAGGATAATTTTTCAATCCTAATTCAACGAGCTTACAACATGTGTATTAAGATTGTTTACTCATAATGCTACTTTTTGTGTTGGTGGTGATCCAGATAAGCACCTTTGCTGGTTTGTACTTTGTTGCTCTCTTCTCTTCAATCATTGCAACTGGTATTCTTGAGCTGAAATGGAGTGGAGTGAGCATTGAGGAATGGTGGAGAAATGAGCAGTTTTGGGTGATTGGTGGGGTGTCAGCTCACCTTTTTGCTGTGATACAAGGTCTGCTAAAGGTTCTGGCTGGAATTGACACCAACTTCACTGTTACATCCAAGGCAACAGATGATGAGGAGTTTGGAGAACTATACACCTTTAAGTGGACTACTCTCCTAATTCCTCCAACCACCATCTTGATCATTAACATTGTTGGTGTTGTTGCTGGAATCTCAGATGCCATAAACAATGGATACCAATCCTGGGGACCACTATTTGGAAAGCTCTTCTTTTCTTTCTGGGTGATTGTCCATCTCTATCCATTCCTTAAAGGTTTGATGGGTCGGCAAAACCGCACACCCACCATTGTGGTGATTTGGTCAGTTCTATTGGCTTCTATTTTCTCCTTGCTGTGGGTAAGAATTGATCCATTTGTCCTCAAGACTAAGGGACCTGATACCAAGCTATGTGGAATCAACTGCTGAAAGACTAGTTTCCCTGTAGTATTATTCATTGCTAAATCATCTTTAAAAGATGTCTGTAGGGTAATTCATGGTTTAACAAACCAACACAAGGATGAATAAGGAGCGAGTGAAAATTTTGTGTAGCATAAACGAGTGTTATCATTTTTGTAAATGTTCTCAAAAGCATATTGATTACCATATGGTTTGGCTGAAACTGCCCCAGAATTATTGCAGACTAATGTGTTCGCTGTTTGCAAGATTGGTATGTTAATGTCAAATTCAAAACCATGTACAAAAGAACAAGGAAGAAGTACGTAATCGAGAAACAATGAAAGATTAAAAGAAGAAAGCAAAAGCTTAACCATAACCATTGTAAATGGTTGGCCCATCATATTCTCAAACACCAAATGATAGAACCTTACATGGGAAGGAACCTCGAGAATAAGAGGGGCAAAAGGATAAAATAATGAAAAAGAAATCATTACTTGATTAACTGTGTCTTCTCAGTATTGTAATAATATATACAAGAGCCTAGAGTACTTGTATCATGTTATATTACCAGAACAAACTATAACATTCTATATCTATCATTCCTATACTACCCTTACAATGCTGTGTATGTTTTGTCCAATTAGGCTAGGTTCATAATAAAAGCATTACACAGAACTCAAGATTTTATTTATCATCTTTAACATTAAATATTGAATTGATTTGTAGTGGATTATATAATCCAACTTAGGTTAAATGACTTTAGTTTACATATAAATATGGTATGTTAGTTATTATATTATTTCTTGTATATGATGATAATAGAACATTATTATCTTGTTCATCGTTATCTAGATGATACGGAAATATGAATATTTTGTAAGTGTTATGTGAGGATGAGAAGTCGCATATCTCCCGTGTCGGTCGTTGTGACTTTGGAGCAACATTTGAAGTTTGAAGTTGAAGAAGCATCATTTGTTGCTTGTGCTTAGTCTGATATCATTTTGTATGGTTTTATGTTTCACGTGAGAAATATGTGATTTGTTATTTAAAGAAACTAATAAGTAATTAAACTAATATTAAAGAATAAAATAGTAATTGAATTAATAATGAGCGGTTTTTTTTGTAATAATTACTATTTGATGGATCTAGTAAGATAATAAAGTCTATATCTATATAGATCACTAAAATAGAGACAAATGTTTAAAACAAATACATATATTTCTCTACCTTAAATTCATCAAGTAAAAGAAATAATAGAATAGTAAGTTAAAAGGAATGAAACCAATTGGATCTAAGAACACTTAACAACTATCTCTCATAAAAAAAAAAAAAAAAGATGATATTTTACATAATCTACTTCTTTGAATTGGAGATTCACAAAGTTATTTACAAGATATGACAATTTCTTTTCATTATATAAATTATCATTAAAATTAAAATCAATTATTTCTTTTGTAACAAAGATTCTGGTATTGTATACATGTGTGAAATTATAAGCCTTATATCTGTCAAACTATCAGTTAAAATCAATTATAAGCATTGTATCTATCAAAATACCTTAAGAATATACATTTATCAGAGTCAAACTTTCCTAGTTTGATTTATAGTGTTAAAGATGAAACACCCACAACCTTAATCAGTAAGTATAAAGTTTAGTCTTATAAGATAAGATTTGAATATCATATAATACATAGCTTTGATGAACTAAATCTTTCAATTAGTGTATTATCGAGACAAAAGATGATATATCAAAATATACTTATCAAACTCTCCACAAGACCATCTAATGATATATACTACAACAAGACATATTTAGATATAAGAAACTTAAAACAAGATACATAACATACCAGACATGGATTACGGTAACAGAGTTTACTACACGTCTTTCAAAAATGATAATGATACAACTATACATCTTCTAGTTAAATCATCGTGTAAATGAGTCTCGAAAATGGTTATCTTAGTACAAAAACACGATGTTTCAAAGAGAGTTATTATACACACAACAAATTGAGTATAGTGCATAGAGTGTTAACACAAAGCTAAAATCCTCTTTAAAAGCCGAGTCATCCCATGCAAAAAAGAATACAAAACAACATATATTCTTGCATTCAAAAGTTGTACTGACCTAAGTTTAAATTTGGATGAAAAGTGTTAGATCCTTTTACTATATTATAACTGAATGAGCCTCATTTATAAACCATTCACTTTGTGAGTTTACTTCAGTAAAAAGTGCTTATATTTATCCTTTATTTGAGAATTGAATCCTTGTAATTCAAACAACTTGATGTGAACTCAATAAGGAGTTCAAGTATCAATCAGCTTCAAGCTTCAACACAAAAAACAATTAATTACGTTCTTGGTGAATTCTTGGAGGAAAGATAAAGTAGTTGAGGGATAGGTTGTAAATATTTTAAGGATGCTAAGGTATGTGTTAATGACTAAACGAGAACTAAAAGAAAAATGATGAATAAGAATCAAATTTGGTGATTGAAAATTGTAGTGACCGTCAATGACCGGATACGTGAGTGAAATCTTTTGCTAGATTAATCACTAATTTATTAATTTAAATATGAATAATTAATTGTCACAAAAAATAATAATATTTTTATTTATTACTGTTATTATTTAACTTTTTAATTTAACATGATCACATAAAATTAAAAAACATGTAGAATTATAATATATATTAATGAAGAAGAGAGAAAACACGAATATGTCTCACGAGAGAAAATTAAAGTGCATCTATTACTTCATTAATCTTACTTGTTAATATAAAATAATATATATATATATATATATATATATATAATAAAAATGTTTTATCATATTAACATATAAATATTATAATTTTATCATTTGAAATAATTTAACGTGATAAAAATATCATATCATACCAGTTATGATCAAAATATTATATCTTTAATAGTAATAGTAAAACATTATTTATTTCGTTTCTATATATGAGATGTAATGAACACGTTTCAATGAACCATTCTCACTAGATTAAAATGATTTTCTCAAAACATTCATAGCCTAATTAGTCTAGAAAGTTGTATGTTTTATTAATTAATTAAGAAACATTCATATTCTTGTTGCCTCATGGGTTAGGACGTTGCTAAATTCGGAAGATCGGTTCATATCATATCCATATCTTCATGCAGAATCTTTTTAAATGTTGCTATCACATCTCAATTTTCACAAATCAATGGTTAAACTTAAGTTTCTACAATGATATAAACATTTTGAAACTGAAACATGATATGCTTATTCCACCTACGAACCTTAACAAGGAAAGAACTTTCACAGATCATCTCAACACATGCGAAAGATGTGTCTACATAATCTATATCTCATGTACACAGCTTAAACTCTAACCCTAGTTTCAGTTTTTTAATGTTGTTGTAGTATAACTTCAACCCTTCAAATCAATATTAACCCCACAACCATCAACAGTAACCTTATGTGGACACGTGAAAAACGGACACATGCATGTTTTAGTTGCCTTAATTCATGAGAATAGGTATATATGCAAAAACCCAACCTCTTACACATACCTGCACTGCTTCCATTCCCCTCACACCATGGAAGCTAGTACTGGACTTTTTGCAGGTAGTCCAAACAGCAAAGAGCTTGTGGCCATTCAAGGACCAGATGAGGTAAACCATAGAGAAACAAGGAAATAACATTTTCATAATTATAAGGTAACATTTTCTGATGTTTGAATAACATACACCAAACTTAATTGGTTGCAGCCTAAGCCGGTAAAGAACTTAGATGGCCAGCTCTGTGAGATATGTGGCGATTCTGTGGGACTTACCGTGGAAGGAGACTTATTTGTAGCCTGTGAAGAGTGTGGTTTTCCAGTGTGCAGGCCATGCTATGAGTATGAGAGGAGGGAAGGGACTCAAGTTTGTCCTCAGTGTCATACAAGATACAAGCGCATCAGAGGTAGTTGGAAATATTTCTACTATAATGTAGTATAGTTTTTCATTTATATTTTGTAACTTATGTTTGATTGATATTTCTTGATGTGTAAAGGAAGTCCAAGAGTGGTGGGAGATGAGGATGAAGACGATGTGGATGATATTGAACATGAATTCAAGCATGAAGAGATGCAGAAAGGACACATGATCCATGGAGATGATAATGGGAATTCTAAATCAGGTTTAGCAAAAGTAAGTCTAAGAAGGACGAAGACTTGTATTCTACAAGCATGCATTTAACATACAGATGTATAAAGTTGTAACTTCGAGATTTTCATTTTTATTTTGGTTGAACAATTCGTTTCTACAGTACTTCAGATTAATTGTGTAACATGCAGGTGAATGGGGAGCTGCATTCTACTAGTGTGGGAGAACCTGGTATGTTTTTGGCCTTCTTATATATATGTGTGTGTATATAATTTTCTGATACATTCTCTTTCTAAATAATATTTATGTCTTTTAAGTTTTTGATTTGATATCATGGAACATTTTGAGGATACATAAAGAGAAATAGAATGAAGCCAAGATGCTTATCGTAATTAACATATGTTCATAAGAAGCAGGTGCAAATTTGGATGACAAAGAGAATATAGATGAGTGGATGTTGCGCCAAGGGAATCTATGGCCTGAAACTGATGCCTCAGTTGATCATGAAAAGGCTATGTAAGCACCACAATAACCTTTCATACTTAGGAACTTTGTGATTCTACTTTAATATAACATGATGTGATATACCATGATGCAGGAAAGAGCCATTGTCAAGGAAAGTAGCAATACCATCAGGCAGACTCAGTCCTTACAGAATGATGGTTGTGGCTAGATTCCTCCTTCTATTACTCTTCTTTCAGTACAGAATCTTCCACCCTGTACCTGATGCAGTTGGATTATGGTTCATATCTGTAACGTGTGAAATCTGGCTTGCATTATCCTGGATGATTGATCAGATTCCCAAATGGTTCCCCATTGATCGCGAGACATATCTTGATCGTCTTTCAATCAGGTCAACTGTAATTAATTTCTCTTCAGTTGTAATCTAAATGGAGCTACATTTTCATGTAAATTCTAAGAGCAAGAATTAGCACAAAGTAACCGATATTATAAAATAACTTTGAGCAATTATAATGATTGAGTCAGGATATATAATACAAAGTTCATGACACTATATTTTCCTTATTCATAATTCTTAATACAACGGAGTTGATATGATTGATTCTGCATTTTGTAAGAGTTGGAATCTAAATTGATAAGCTAAATGTCTAGAACTTGTACTGCAGGTTTGAACAAGAGAACAAGCCAAATATGCTTTCTCCCATAGATATCATTGTCACTACTGTGGATCCGATCAAGGAGCCTCCTCTTGTGACAGCCAACACTGTTCTTTCAATCTTGGCCCTGGATTACCCTGCTGACAAAATCTCATGCTATGTTTCTGATGACGGAGCTTCCATGCTCACCTTTGAAGCTCTTCAAGAAACTGCTGAGTTTTCCAGAAAGTGGGTACCTTTCTGCAAGAAGTTCTCTGTAGAACCTAGAGCACCAGAAAAGTACTTCTCTGAGAAAATAGATTTTCTAAAGGATAAGCTTCAATCCACTTACGTAAAAGAACGCCGTACTATGAAGGTTAGCATTAATACTTAAACTTGATTCCTCCTTTTAGAACATATAAAATTGAAAATTTTGTCTACCATTTTTTTAATTTGATCCCCACATGAAAAAAAGAGAATATACTCATACCTGGTCTTTGTGTAGTCACACGTTAAGGCTCCAAACTTTTCAAAGTTAACAATCTACAATGTTGTAATTCGAATCTAGTCACCACTATATGCCTTTGTTATAAGTTATAATTCTGTGAAATAGCAGTGACTAAATTTAGAGAAGGTCCAATATAGGGTAGAACTAACTTTTAGTTTAGCAATTAAACTATTGATTTATACTAGTTCGATGGGAAGAACAAGGTTTCATTGTTTGTTGGCACTTGCATGACAGAGAGAATACGAAGAATTTAAGGTGAGAATAAATGCACTAGTTGCTAAATCTATGCGAGTTCCCCCAGAAGGGTGGACAATGAAAGATGAGACACCATGGCCAGGAAACAACCCCAAAGATCATCCAAGTATGATACAGGTCCTTCTTCCTCACAATGTAGGCAATGAACTTCCTTGTCTTGTCTACACATCTCGTGAGAAAAGGCCTGCATTTCAGCACCACGGCAAAGCTGGCGCAATCAACGCCATGGTAAGCCGTTCAAGCACCATAATTTCTCAAGAATACGCTTTCTCATTCTCTTGACATGAAGCTAAAACAAGCTTCCATTTTTGGCCTAAATGTTGCTGCTGAATTTCCAGCTTCGAGTATCAGCAGTGTTGAGCAATGCTCCTTTTGTGCTCAACTTGGATTGCAATCACTATGTGAATAACAGCAAAGTCGTGCGAGAAGCCATGTGTTTCTTTATGGACATACAACATGGGAATGGCATTGCCTTCGTACAGTTTCCACTCAGATTTGACAGCCTGGATAGGCATGATCGTTATGCTAACAAGAACACTGTTTTATTTGATGTGAGTGCAACAGTTTTGGCACTGAATTAATTCTCATTATATCACCCTCTTTCTCTTTTCCAAATTCATTTATTTCATTCATTGGAGTAAAATTTGATATGGTGCATTTTGTGTTTGCTTTTCTGCAGATTAACTTACGGTGCCTAGATGGAATTCAGGGACCTGTTTATGTTGGTTCAGCATGTATCTTCAGAAGAAAATCCTTAACTGGCTGTGACTCACCAATTTCTTCAAAACGCCCAAGCATGGTGCAAGTACACTCAAAACAGGATGAGAATGGAGAAGAAGCTAGCATAACAGGTGATCATACTCTTTTATATTTATCAAAAACACACAAAAGAATCATTTTCTTATCTCCTATATCTGAAACTACTCTTCTTTTGCAGCAGCAACAGATGAGGAAAAGGAGCTATTGAAGTCACAGATGAATGATGAAAATAAATTGGGGAATTCCACACTTTCCATGAACTCTTCATTAACAGAAGAAGGAGGTGTTGATCCTTCTTCCAGTCAGGAAGTCCTGATTAAAGAAGCTATTCATGTCATGAGTTCTAAATATGAAGACAGAACTCTCTGGGGATATGAGGTATTACAGAAAGCTCTTTTCCATTTCCCTCCCAGCATGGATATCTTATATTTTAAAATTCTGAAGACTGGACAAGGTTACAGCTTATAAAATTATTACAGAATGCAAATTTTAAATCCAAAGTGGAATGGATATATTTTTCAAAAAGAGTTTAGTTTATATGTAATGTAAACACAAGTCTTAACACTGCCAATCAGTTACAAATTATCTTTGATATGACACGTAAGATAATAATTAGAAAAGTCATCATATTTATCAGTTATCAAAAGTTGAAGAAAATTAAACAATATAATAAAAACTATTTGAAGTGGTGAAATATTTTTGGAATGCACAGGAGGGTTTAAGCTATGGATCTATAGCAGCAGATACTCTGACAAGTTTGAAGATGCATTGTCATGGTTGGAGGTCTGTATATTGCATGCCAAAAAGAGATCCATTCAGGGGTACAGCTCCCATCAACCTCACAGATAGACTCAACCAGGTGCTGAGATGGGCAGTGGGATCACTTCAGATCCTATTCAGCCGCCATTGCCCTATTCTGTATGGCCTCAATGGTGGAAGACTCAAGGGACTCCAAAGGATTGCCTATATTAACAGCACTGTCTACCCCTTCAGCTCAATACCCCTCCTAGTATATTGTATCATTCCTGCTATATGCTTACTCACCGATAAATTCATCACACCATCGGTATCAACTATTTCCTTTTATTTATTATATCATTACTTTCATTTGCTTTATAGAAGAAAGACACATTATATGTCATTGGATAATCAGTAACCTCTAACATGCCAACTTGTAAGATATGTTTCAATTGAGCATGCTAGACTAAATGAACTCTAATGCTTATGTTTGTTGCACATTTTTCAAACCCCAAATAAAATGTCAAATCATAATGAAGAAAAATAAATAACATTGATGCATGAACACCTAACTAAATAGTATAAACACTCATTTATACTTCTCAAAAATAATTGGAGAGAAAGTGAAAAATGCTCTTTTAAATGGTGTAAAAGTAGTTTCTTTACTGTTGTTTTTCCTTCCCATCAAAGAGTCATTGACTGATGAAGAGTAATTGATTTGCAGGTTGGCACTTTTGCTAGTCTAATTTTCATCTCATTGTTCATCTCAATCTTTGCCTCGGCGATTCTTGAACTGAGATGGAGCGGAGTTAGCCTTGAGGAATGGTGGAGAAGCCAGCAATTCTGGGTGATTGGCAGTGTGTCTGCAAACCTCTTTGCCGTTGTGCAAGGCATTATGGGAGCCCTTCCACTGGGTAGAGTCAACACAAACTTCAGCATTGTATCAAAGGCACCAGATGATGGAGAGTTTCGTGAACTCTATACCATTAGATGGACTGCACTTCTGATACCTCCAACCACCATCATAATAATCAACCTCATTGGTATTGTGGCTGGCTTCACAGATTCCATAAACAGTGGTGAACGTTCTTGGGGAGCACTGCTTGGGAAACTCTTCTTTTCTTTATGGGTTATTGTCCATTTGTATCCATTCCTTAAAGGTCTAATGGGTAGGCAGAACAGAACACCAACTCTTATTGTCATATGGTCTGTGCTCTTGGCTTCTATATTCTCCTTGGTTTGGGTGAGAATTGACCCTTTTGTGTTGAAAACCAAGGGACCTGATGTCAAGCAATGTGGAATCAGTTGCTGATTCTACATCTCAAGATGCATGTCATTTATTTATGAGTATGAAGCGTGAAACAACAATCTAGGTCCACAGAGATTAGTAATGGTAGATCAATTTTTTGTGAAACAAAAATTGCAACATGTCCTTGCCTTTCCTTTTGTTGCTTTTTCATTAATGAAGAAAATAGAGAGCAGTGTACTTAATTTTGCTAATTGAAACAGAAGTGTTATCCAGGATTCCTTTTTTGGCTGCACACGAGATCCCAACTTAAAATGGTTATAGAACTGACTGAAATGAAAAGAAGATATCAAATCTAGCATCATCATGAACCAACTTTTGCAAAAGCTCAAGAACATGAATGCTTTTTTATCATATCAAGAAGTCCTGAATCAGCTATTATAAAATGTTTGTGGCAATTCAATCTCTAAATGTCCATTTTAGTGTGAAAAGTTCTCATTGTGCGAATCAAGTTCCAAGGTATCATATGATTTTAGTCTCCAAACAAGTCAGGTGGTGGATAGATATTGAAAGAATTTGTGGTAGTATAGAAGGGCGTAGGTGGTTTGATGAAGAACTGGAATGGGAAGAAGACTGTGTTTTGGCAGGATAGATGGTTAGGAAAGGAAGCACTTATCACAGAAATTTTAGAAACTTAACAAAATCGGAAGGAAAAATATGTAGTATGGATAGATGGCAAGAGGGGGAATGGATGTGGGAGTTGAGGGGAGAAGTCCATTTCAATGGGAAGAAATACTAGTCAAGAATTTAATGCATGAAATAAATCAGAAGAAATCGAAAAAACAGGCATGAGATGCATGGAAGTGGAAGAGAGAAGCAATTGGTATATTCTCGATCATATCAGCGTACTTAAGTTGGCAAGATACTCAAATAGGATAAGGAGCTCTTTGAGTGTTTATGGAAGGTAAAGCAACACCAAAAGCTATACATTTTGTGTGGAGGCTTGTAAGAGAAAACAAAATTCCCACTAAGGACAATTTAGCAAGGAGAGGAGTGCAATTGGGGAGTACAAAATATGTCCGGTGTGATCAATCAAGTGAAACTATCAGACATATATGTTCTTTGAATGCAAAATTGCACTACAAGTATAGAATATGTGTAGCAAATGGATACTTGTACCCAAATTCAGCCAAAGAACATTCTTACAATTTCTTAATATGCAGTTAGGAAAAAGTGGGGAATATGAACAACTGCTACTGTCATAATAGGACGTGACAATATAGTCTTGCACCCTTCTCCTCTTGGCTAGACCTTTCAACCATAAAGCTTTCTTCATAATGGAAATATACTGAGCTTCACTAGTTGACAAAGCCGCTACCTTTTATAGACTGGTCTTTCAACTAATAACAACATCATAAGCAATAAAAACATAGTATCTGAGAGACTTTTCAAAGTTCAAATACCCAACATAGTTCGAGTAAACAAAACCTTCTATAGGAGCATCTCTTATAGGAGCATCTCTGATAGACCGTCTGACTCTACCATAATCCCTTCAAATAACAAAAATTTCACTTAAGAGCGTGTCAATATGTTCTCCCAGGATTGGACATGAACATGCTAACAATACTCAGAACATAGGCTATATCAGGTCACCTATAGGTCATAGCATACATAATAAAACAAACAATGTTAACATATGGAAGAGCGTTCATATAAAGGTATTCCTCCACTATCTTAGGAAACTGTTCATCACTCACCTTATATTGATATGCAAGAAGTGTGGATATAGGTTTTAAGTTTATTATACCAAACTTCAAGAATTTTTATGAGATAGATCTCTTAAGACAAGTATAGATGCTTCAAATTATATTGTTTACTGATCTCAATCTCCAATATCTTCCTAACAGCTCCAAAGTCTTTCATTTCAAACTCATTATTCAACTCAAACTTTTTGCACCCTAAATTTATTATTGTTTGCTATCAGAGTGTCATCTACATACAACAACAATACAAAGAATTTACTTTCTGCTAGAAACTAGAAGTAGACGCAAGTATCATATATGCTAAGTTCAAAACCAATACTTACAATGAACTCATCAAATCATTTGTTCCATTGCATGGGATTGTTTCAGACCATACAAGATTTGATTAGTTTGAAAACACAATCTTTTTTATCTTCTACCTCAAATCATTCTAGTTACTTAATGTAGATTATCTCTTTTAAGTCTTATATAGGAATGCAGTGTCTTAACATCTGTATATTCTAGCTCAAGATTATGAAGCTCAACAACAATGGCTAACAAACAGATATATGAAATCTTTATTTCTTTACTTTTCATGAAACTTTTTTTGTAGAAGTAATATATATGAATCATTTTACCTTTTATTTTCAACATTTTATTATTTATTTAAGAAAAACAATTTGGAGTAGAAAAACGTCACAATATCCATTTCTTTTCTATTTAAAAATATTAGATAATACTTATATCAATCAACACTTTGTCTTTAAAAGCTGGAACGAGTTCAAACAAATTTTTGTGGGTTAAAGGTTTAAAAATAGAATAATTAATCTTATTTGAATCTATTATTTAAATAAAATGATTTCTTGTTATGACAAGAATTTCCCTAACTTACATAGACAAAGACTAATCTTCCTCTCGATATTATCAATCAAAAGAATTTAATTTTAATCAGTTAATTTGGTTAACAAATTTTAAAAGACAAATCCATGAAAAAAAAACTGGTAATTCCATATGCACTGTTCTTCGACCAGGACCAAATTACTTTGACTATCATAATAGCTTAGGTATTTAGGATCACTGTCTTACATATGATTCAGGTCCATATCATACATCTTTGCACATTTCACAACAGCAACTACAAACTACAACTATTACATGGCTATGCTCTATAACTGTATATTGTAGTTTCAATAAACAATCAGATATATAACTACATTCATCTTCAAACAGATTTAAAATGGTCAGAATGAGGAGACGCCTAGAGCTTATTAATCTATTGACTGCTCCAGGCTTTGACCTCACCAGTTCAACTCCCATGATTGCCATTCTCAGTCAACTCAGCTTCAACTTTCTTATTAATCTCATCAAGCTTGTCATGTTCTTCACTATTCACTTTTGTTCCTTCTATTTTCTCAACTTCTTCAAGTTTACTAGTACTTTTGATGTATTCCTCTTTGTTCACTCCTTCCACTTCAACTGTTTTGTCAGCAGTAGTGCATGTTTCAGATTTCTCTGGCTCCCCAGACCTGTGATATTCTTTTGTCTCTTCGTGTGGTTGCCCAATCTGTTCTTCATCTTTTCTCAGAGAAACTTCAGCACCTTCAGTTCCTTTGTCAACAACTTTATCTTTCAATGCATGTAGTTCTTCTTCAGCAGCATTGGATTTTTCCTCAACATTTTCTCCAGCTTTAGCATCTCCAGGATGCGTTGATTTGCTGATATTTGTAACCTCCGCACTCTTGTCATCTGGATTTTCCACCACCACATTCTTTTCCTTCTCTATATCTTCATCAACCTTGGCGATATCATCAGCTGCTAGCATCTCCGTTTCCTTTGTGTCCTCTTCTTTTTGCTCCTGGAAAGTTTCTTTTTGTGAAGCTGGTGTTCTTTTACTACGTTTCTTTCGGGGTTCGCTTTCTGTTGGAGGAGCTGCCTTGGCCTTCTCACTGATTCTTGCAGATCTTCTTGGGGTCTCACCAGTGCCCCAATCAAATTCTGATACAGCTGGACCACCAGGGTGTGCTTTCAAATATTTTTCCAACTGCTTCCTGTTATTGATCTCCTCTCCTGTTGGTGCAGTAAACACAATCTCATTTTTTTTTGGAGTCCCGGCTTTCTTTGGGACGAACTGCAATGAGGTACAGTATGTAATTTGTTAATCATCATTTTGCAGGAAAAATCAAGCAAAAATTAACAATCATAATACAAGATTTTGGTTGAGTTATTGTGTTATAGGAATGGGGACAAGACTGAGAAGAAAGGGGAACAAACTTGAAACCCTTGCCCACATGGAAGCCCAAGACCTACTACAAGGCTTATTAAATATTAAAATGTCCATCATAAGAGGAAGAGCTAAAAGGTGTACAAAATATTAAAATGATTAAAGTAAGATTGATACCCTTAAGAAGTGGAATTTAAGTCCAACTTAAAATATAAGGTTTGTCCTATTTATAATCTATTGAAAGACCCTATTTCTAGTTTGTCTTATTTATAAACTATTGAAAGATCCTATTTCTAATTGATATGGGATCTCCAATAGGTACACCATACCTCAACCTTAATTATGTCTCACTTAACCAGCATATTAGTTATGCTTGCAATGTTAGAATTTTTTTTTTTTTAAATGTATTTACTTCCAAGTGCAAAAGAACTAAATTGTGTAAATAATTTGTGAATGAAAGGAATTAACAAAATGTTTTGTAAGAAATTTCTATGTTAGGGTTCTTCCTTGAAAAATTTGAACTTATCAAGGATTTATTAACTTTTTCTCAAGACTTATCGAACATCTTTTGTTGGTGGCACTTACCCTTACATTCTCGTTCTTTCTAATTGAAGTTCTACAAGTCAAAATCTTTAATTCCCAATACTGCAATTTTAGGGTTCATATTTCTTCAATTTACTTTCAATCATAAATTGAGTTTCACAAAATCCTTTTTAGTGTTTTAGATGTCAAAATTGCATATGAAATCGTGAACTTTCACCTCATATTAGAACCACCCAATTCTGAGTTTGGTAATGGGTGTTACGTCCATGTCTTAGATCCAAAATTCAAAGAGGCGTAGAAGAAACCTCATCATTTGGTATAAGAACTTGTTACTAGGGATAGTTTTTGGACGTCAATTTAGTGGGAAATAAGGCTGCTTAAGTCCTGTTTCTGCAAAAAAGATAAACAAAACACACAAAAACGCACAGAAATTTGATTGCTTGAAGGCTGCAAGAAGTCATTACATTGGCTGCCAAGTAGGTGTTACAAAAACCCTAATGTTAACCGCTTGTTTGAAACCAAATTTGAATGAATTAAAAATTCTGAATAGGAGGTTGATTTGCTGCTGAAATTTATGTCAAGTCTGGCCAAAATTTGTAGATATTAAATAAAAAAAGGAAGAGCCAGTGATACAATGTTTGAAATTGGTTTAGAAGATTTTGTTATTTGGGGTAATCAAGTTCTTGAAGTTTTTCGTTAATTTTCTGGACCTAGTGAAATCAATTTATCTTAACTAAGTTTCCTTGTTTTAGTAGTGATTCTTGTCTATCTTGTTTTGTTTCTTCTGGTTAGAGAATTGTTTGTCTTGTCAAGTGTCTTCTCTAATTTTTTTTTTCTCCCATAAGAATCATGTTTGTCTTGTTTGTTGGTAGTGAAATTGTTCTTTGTTACTCTTTTGTTGGTGCTAAAATTATGTTATAAAACTTGTGATTGCCACTCTTAAAAGTAATTCCTGATTATAGATCATTTGATTATCATAAGAAACTTAAGTGGAGAACAATTGGAAAAAGACAAGAGTGTTGCATTATTGAAAAGTCAATTTGAGTGTAAACAAGAGTGGAACCATTCATTAGAGTGCAAAGACATGAGAAGAGTGGTGAGATTACTGCTTTTCTTGACAATTTCATTTGACGTATGACAAAAGTAGAGAAGATAGAAAAAATATTTGAAAGAAGACACCAAGAAATAATACAAAAATTGAAGGAACTTGATGGAAAAGAGAGGAAAATGAAATAAGACTTTAGAGAAAACGAGGAAATGCTAAAAAGAGAAATTGAAGAAAATAGAATGAGGAAAAAGAACAGAGAGAAAGAGAAAAAATGTTTAGAGAAAAAGAAGAAAAAGGAAAGTTAGAAAAAAACAAGAGAAGCCGAAAAGTTACTTTAAAGTCCTCTAGTGACATGATTGAAAAAGAATCCGTTAAAGGGGACTGCAAAATTTGGATCTCTTCTTTTTCAAATTATGACTCTAACTTATATTTGAAATTATTAATCATATAATATTTTTGCTTTGTTGCCCAGGGAAGAGTTGTATGGAAATGGAATTAAAAGGACATTTTCTTAGATTTTTGTTGCTCTTGAGGAAGTTTCTAACATTAGCATTGGATTGACTTAGTTGCCAAACTTGAAAATAGTCCATTAATTTTAGTGTTGTTTGATTTCTTTTATAGGGTGTGTTTTTATTATTGGAGAAGGTTACAAATTTTTTAGATTACTTCATAGTTGCATACATCCAACGCTTATTTGTTTGTAGGTAATAAAAAACTAAGTCCGAGGTTGATTTCTCAATATGTTGGGTGCATGGATAAAGGACCAAGAAGAAGACTTGAGGTTAGAATAAAAAATTTATTTTTGTGCTGTGTCTTTATCGAGACTTTGTATTCGATATTTTATAATTAGAGGATTTTATGGACATTATTTTTGTTAGTAAACTAGATCTTATTGGATCGGTAAAATTAGTGGATGAGCCTAGTAGTCTTAGTACCTAGTATAAATAGGCTTATGCTAACTTTTATCAGAGTTTAAGACTCATTTTATAAACAAAAGCTTTTACTTTGTGACAAAAATTCTCTTTAGATACTTGAGTAGAATTTTTTATTTTTATCTACGAATTGCTAGTTCAATGTGACAAATCTTTCTTAACTTATTAATCATTTGTGATTATGGTGTCTTTTTGATCATCAGATCTCCTTTCATGTTTACTATTTTCATGTTTTCTATTTTCTTAATCATTCAGTGGATATTGTCAAAAACTGATTCATTATTCCTAATCCTTGGTTAGATGTTCATCACTTACCTCCAAGGCCTTGACAGAACCAAACCTAGTCATAATAAACATACCAAGAACCCAACTCAAATCTTCATAGGTGCAAAGTTCTTTCTCCTAACTTCTCTTGGACCTGTTGAAGCTTAAGTGGAAAGATCCACTCTCTCTTCTAAACCTTTAACCAAGGTTTACACCATTAATATCAATACAACATCAATATAAAGTAGGTAGTTTTATAGGGTATCATCCAATCATGTTCAGATATCATCGCAATAGTATTATTGACAAATTAATAGAATCTGGTATTTCACTGCAGATTTTAGGGATATTAGATGAGGAGCAAGCTCCTCATTAAAGAACCCATCAACAAAGAACATAAAACAAACAAATAAGGAAAGAAAGAAAGAAAGAAGAATACAGAGGAAACATATCAGCATTTTAAATCTCAAACGTGGCACATTGCAGCCGACCCCAAAATTGCTTTTTGAAACAATATTTTTAGTTCATATCTTCTAGTATACATATAAATTCTAAATAACAATAAAGTTACTCAAAATTGATGACATTCATAATTACAACAAAAATCACAGGTATCTTAAACAAAACATATGAGTAAATAATCTAAAGAAAAGTCAAATACAAGCTTCCTAGATAGGAAACATCAACCATCAAGCAACATCTTCTAAGTCCAAGTCTTAATGATTTTCAGTGCTATTACAGCACTAAGTTTTATTTTTGGAAACTAAATCTAAAAATAGGCCCCCAAAATGTCACTAACTTCTGTTCTCAGAGGGTATTTTGGAAATCAACACATAGTGCTACTGTCCTGTCCACTGCAACTGCTATTCAAGCCCTTACTTGGTCAACTACTGCTTTTACAAAAAACCACTATTCTACCCCACTATAGAATGGTATTTAAAACATTGAAACAAATTTATCAATTTTAGTTGTAAAATGAAAATCAGATAATTGACTCACTGTTACAGGGCTTGCATAACATCTTGAAATCATAAATTATAGATGAAAAATTATGTTGCATCCATGGCACTAAATGTTGATGATTCATCATAATATTTCTAACTTCTGTCTAGGTTCTGATATATAAAACAAGTCGTCCTCTGATTCGAATGGTAATATGTAAAAGATATATTGCAAATATAGAAGGATAACCTCACAGCTTTCCAGGAAGGTTGTTAAAATCAAGATCCTACCAAGGATCAAGAGGGGGATGAGAAGTCATAACTTGGGAATTGTAGCAAATATTGTAATATCCTACATTCCTCAATCAAAACAATAAATATGTTTTAATACTATTATTCTTTAACTTATTATATCCTATATCAGGCATTTTTAAGTTTTTATTATTAATCAGTTTATTATATATTATGCTTTAAATAATTTATGACACATTTAATACTGTTATATTTTTTATCATTGTTATTTAATTTATTATATTATATTAATATTTTACATAAAAAAGACAAAAAAAAAAAACTAAATTGGGTTCAAATTGAGTCCCAACCAATAAAACCAGAAAGAGGTAAAACAGAAATACGTGTGAGCTCAATTCCCCTGAAACCCCATCAACTTCTCTGCTAAGTCGTAGCTAAGTACCCGCAGCAGCTACGTAAGTACACTCAGCTTCCAAAATATTTTCAGTAGAACCAGTCATTCAATGTATTCAAACAACTAAAGTCAATAACAGAAAGAGTATTATGAACTGCTAAATTATTTTATGCAAAGTAATTTCACGTTGGATGAATGCCAGAAAAGATTCAGAAAATCAGCTGGGAATATTAGAGAGCTAGTAGAACATCACAAAAACATAACTTTGAGATGCAAAATTACATCTGATCTCAAACATGAAATGATTTTAGACATTTTCCAAATTTCTGTAACTTCTCTTCTTTTCTCCTCTCCTTCATAATAGATATTTGCAAAAAGCATCTAGCAAAACATAAAATGATATTTGCAAAACGCATCTAGCAAAACATAAAACGATGGCTTCATTCTAGCAATTCAGCTTGAACACTTTTGTGTATCTCTGAAGAGAGACTCTACATATTCATTTATATGTAATTATAATATCATATTAAAAAGTGAACTTTAAGTTTAACTTAAAATTAAAAAATCAACTTGAGTAATGTTTGCAGGATACCCTTTTTCTTTAGTAGACGTGGGATTTCCAAAATCACTGATACAAAAACATACCAATCCAAAGCCAAAAACATATTCATTCATGTAAAATTTTCAATATGAAGGCGAATAATATCTTACCAACTTTGCATATAAAGGTTATAAACATGTCTGTGGATATATTTACATAAGACCCACAATAGAATCAATCCATACGCATTTCCAGATATAGAAAATATTGGGCGAGACCGCAGAACCCTAACAAACACTTAACACTCGTCTGTTATCTAATTTTTCTGGGTGTATTCCATGAGAATTTTGAAGCACGTTTATTCAACACGAGACAATTCAACACAAACTAGCCAAAGGTACAAAAAGCCCTAATTTATGTATTGTCAGAGTATTGAAATCACGCAGTGGAGTCCGAATATGGCGATAGAGAAGAAAAAAAAAGTCCCACATTGAAGCCAAAGCAAGAAGGGGGAACAAAACCCACCTATTAAGGTGACTTAAGTAGTAAATCCCACAAAACAAAATAGTCAAAGCTGAAACAGGGCATTAATAACAGAAAGAGAAACAGTGGTAAACCTTCTTCTTCCAACCAGGTGGAGCAGGCAGCTCCAAAGTGAAGTTTTCCTCGCCACCATCACCCTCCTGCTCCACTAAGCTAGCCATTTTTCACCTGCAAAATTCATCACAATAAAAAAAATCACCTTATTTCAAAAAAAAAAAAAGTGAAATAAAATAATAACACAAAACCATGGAGCTAAAGAAAAAGAAAGCTAACTTTGTTTTTATTGCTATTTCTTTTTTAATTCCAGTGAGTCAATTGTAATTTTGGTGTTGTGTTTGTAATGGAGAGAAGGAGAAAGTTAAGAAGAAGAGGATTGGGAGAGAGGACACAGAAAAAAACGGTGAAGAAGCAGTTGAGCTCGCATCGATTTGTGTGTTGGGCACTGAGTAGGGTCACGGTGCTCTATCTGCTAGCCATCTGTCCTTCTCTTGGTCTTGCCTTCACTTGTGTTGGATAATATTTTTACATGATTAAAACATATAATAAATAAATAATTTTTAATATTGAATTACACATAATTAAATTTATGATAAAATAATATTTTAAGTATATTTATTTTTTTCATTAAATTATTTAAATTATGAGGTAAAAAACTTTAACATTGAATTTATAAAAAAAAAAAAACTAATTGAAAAGTAATCTAGAGATAAAGGTAAAACATAAAAAAATGAAGATAAGTTAAAATGGATACAATCTCCATTTAAAAACAAATAGATAAAAAATTAATTAACTGTTAAAAAATGTGTAAAAAGGTAGTAAAAAATAATATTACAATTTGATTTGTAAAAATTAGCTAAATATATTTTGATTAAAATAACTTAAATAGTTTTGATTTAATTGCACATTTTATAAAAATAAGATTATAAATTGATTTGTAAAAATTAGCTAAACGTATTTTGATTAAAATAACTTAAATAGTTTTGATTTAATTGCACATTTTATCACTTAATTTTCTTTAACTTAAGAATATTATTTTAAACTTTTTTTAGTACCTTGTAAGGAAGTATTAAAAATTAAATGAATTTTAACAATTGGTTAGTTGGAAAGCAACAAAATATAGTCACAATTACATGTTTAACTACATAATATGACATATTATTGTAAGATGAATTTTTATTAATGATGTTTTGAATGGATTCTAATATTTTTAATGGTTATGTGTCACATTTCCTCCCTTCTTGCTTAGTTAACAAAAATTGTTGCCAAACTAAAATTGGTGTTATTGATAAAGATATAAATTAAAGGAATAATGGTTTTTTATTAAATAAAAAGAAAATAGTGAACGAAAAAATAAGTAATAGTGTGGTGTTTATGAAAGTGAAAAATAATGAATGTTAAGATATTCTTAAAAGTTATGAATTTTCAAAAGTTAGTATGACCTTAATCAACTTAAGAAAGTGCGAAAAAGTCAAACAACCATGAAATACAAAGTTTCAATGGTATAAGCAAATGAAACTCATAATGTTTATAAGAGGATTTTTCAAGAAAGGAACCAAAGCAAAAGTAAAGAACTCTTAATGCTCTCAAAGTTAAACTCACAAAAGAAAAATATTATTTAATTTTGAAAAGTGATTTTTACAAAAGGAAATTCTCTATTCTATAATGGTATGTGATGGCGAAGAATAGGAAAAGACACAATTCAAGTGTTTAAAAACATTAGGAAACTTAAATGCAAACATAAGATTACTTAAGCTAAAATTAATTCAATTAATTTTAATGTTATACTTAATTAATTTCTAATTAACCATAATTGCAGCCTTAAAATTAGAGACAAACACATGATAATTCCTAAAATTAAGAAAAAGCCATGAGTACACCTTCAAGAAGCACGCATGGATTAGTTGAAAGACATGGGAAGCAATTACCATCATTATTACACTCATGAAAGTGATATATGTTACTTAGTAACTCTTGGTGTGATATTTCAACAAGAATAGTTTGTCCAACAAGACTCTTGGTGACTTTTGGATAGTAAAATATTTTGAAAGAACTCAAAAAATATTCTATTATATAAGAGCTTACAAAAAAAAAATTGAAAGCTTCTTTATTTCTTCATCTAAAGATTTGAATCTTCCTCCTATAAATCACCTTTGGAATCTTCATTGAATCTTCTTTTTTATTCTATTCTTCTTCATGTTTCTTTTATTTATTCTTGAAGTTCCTTTCCTCCTTCTTCATTATATTCTTCTCCAATCATATTTATATCATGCTCACCATTTAGGAGAGAATTCATCCATGAATTATGAGAAACCTCATAATCATTGCAACTATGGCTATTATTTACTATACCTACCAAAGAAAACAATTTGTTAACTATCCTCTAAGATCAAAATCTAAACTACTTGGAATGGAATATATGCTTATATCTTAAGTTTGACATCCTATAAAAGGACTTGCCTTTTTTTTTTTTTTGTAGAACATGCATAAAATGATAATATTTACAGTTATGTGTATGCATGACATGTTAATTATAGAAGAATGTCCTATGTCACATATTTCTATATGTATATAGTTTAAATAATATTCGAGTAACGGAGGTTTCTTCTTCTTTTGAATAATATAAGATTGTTGAAATTCTTTCATCCCTTGTATAAGTTGGGTCATTGAGAGATTAAGAAGTCCATGAGGAACTTTGATTCCTATTTTAGAAGTTTTATATCTAACAAACTTCTGCTTTTTGTAATATCTAAGAAAAAAGGAATAATAAACAAATCTAAATATTTAGGAACCGAACGATCTATAGATTGTCTTAGGGTGAGTACCTTCTTGGATAATATGAAAGTTACTTTCTTGATAGTGAAATTATCTTCTCTTGATTCTACCTCTTTTGTTTCTTTCTATCTCTCTAACTTCATCACAATTTAATTTTTATCAACTTCTTTAGGAGATAAAGGTTTTAATGTGATCTTATGTCTCATGTACATTAAAAAGTTATTTATATCACATTGTTATAGTCTTCTTAATAACAAATGACTTAATTTCATAAGTACAATATCACATAAAACATTATCACTTTATCAATGAAAAAAGAATATAAGTAGTTATTCACTCACATCAATCTCACATTTTTCACTTAACCATTATAACTTATAAGGTTTAACATGAAAAAGTATTGTAAGTTGAAAACTTAACCAATGACATCAAAGAAGCATTGATGGGAAGGATAGATTTGAGGAGGAATTTGAGACTTTAGATAAAGACGAATTTAAACCTTATCTTGAGATAAAGTTTTTCTTATTTCATCTTAATTTTATTTATTTCAATTTTATATTTTTCATTTTATGTGAATTTTCTTTATTTGTATTATTATGTATTTCTTTGATTTGTATTTATTTTCTATCTTTTCTTTGATTTGTATTTATTTTTTGTATACTTTTCTTTCCTTGTATTTTTTGTTATTTTCTTTTCTGAACTCCGACATAGGCTATAAAAAGTTCTTTGATTTTTGGTGAAAACACAATTCTTGTGTTAATTATGGGAGGAAACTATTTTATTGTTGCATTTGTTTATTACGTATTGACTAATATAGCTTAATTAGTTGAATTATAGAAGCTTAACTACGTGAGTTAAAAGATCTAAATATAAATGGTTTTTTTTCAAGCAATACAAATACATTTGGCATTGTTTAATTCTTGCAATTATAGGATACAGAGAATATTATCAAGGTCTTCTTGCTTTTTATGAGCTACAAGCCGAAAAGGTCACCTTGGATTTTCTTTATACTTGTAACTCCAATAGTGAAAATTTTTGTTGTTCTTTCAGAACCCAAACACGTGAAAAAAAAAACAATTATAACTCATAGCTCAAGATTGAGAGAGCGATTAGTCACAATGAACAAAATAAAAAGTTTTAAGTTTGGTATGGACATTAATCGCCTAAAAAACAAGTAAATATTTTAAGATTGGTGTGTATATTAAACACTCACTCATAGATACTTTAAAATTAAAAAAAATAAATAAATAGCTAGAAAAATAATCTATTAAGAAGTGCAGCTGGGAGGACCCAACTTCTCTATGTGAAAAAAGAAAACTCTACAGGGAAGTCGCCATGTATGTGCACAAAGTGTGGTTTTGTGGGAATTATAATGTAAGTATGGCACTGTGGCAATGGTTGGCACAATAGTGTTGCATTCAAAGAAAAATGTCCATTTTTATCACTCTCCCTTACATACGACAAACAAACCAACCTAAAGCAACACGTGATGAGTTAACTTGCTCACAGATATAGGGTTGAATAAAAATGTTAACTTGTGGAAAAATATTTTAAAAAACACTAATTATTTTCTAACATGTTTTACTCACTTTCCTCTTTACATATACATATTATTCATTTTCACTAATATAAGAATATAATTTATTTATATATACATAAAGCATTAGTTAGCTAGGACAACCAAAACCAACGAGTAAATCAATCTTGTCCCAACTTCAACATGCCATGTTCATAGGCAATACAAAATGAATTAGTGGGTTAAAAACAAACTCACTTCATTTTTGGCATGTTAAGTGAACAAATCCATCAGATTCAATCTGCTTTATTACATCAGAATGATCGTTACACGTTTGAGACTATAATCTTAAGAACCTCCGGTTATAATTAAATTACAAATCAATGCAAACAACACATATAGAACTTTATATAAGTTTAATCATTTGCTTTAACCAATTTTTAAAATGGTTTAAGTAAGCGCCTGCACTCTTACAGGCCTATTACCGTAGAGGCAGGAGTTGAATTCCACGTAGGAATCAAACTCTGCTTCCACAACTGCCATTGTTCATTCTTAAATAGAGTTTCATGATCAAAAGCCCTGCGTCTTATCGGGCACAGTAGAAAATTTGAAATGCATCAATAATGAGGTCTCAGATATTTATCCTTTTATGACATAGAAACTCACGCTTCTACTAACACGACAGATTGATCGACTTCAAACTTTATTCTCAGTGTTCATGAGATCAAGCGTAAGAATATTGAATCTCTTAAAACACCAGTTCTATGTTGCCATACATCTAATTAAGTCCTGTTAAGTACTACAAAAATGATTTTTTTTATTTATTTATTTTACATTTGTAATTTACTGATTATAACGGAAAATGCACCTTATGGCCTCTTTCTCGGTTGATCATAATTCTGCAAAGCAAAGACTTGGGTTAAGGGAGCTAATCGTAACTGAAAAGTGATTCCAGTTAGCAGATTTAACTCGTGACCATATGAATTTAAAAGAGCTTCAGATAGCAGAAATATATAGTACATCTGTCATATGTTTGCCCCACCATTTTTTAGTTCAACCAGACAGCACATTAAGTTGGAGCATTTAAACATTCATTAAGACACTTGTTTCTTTTTCTTTTCTCTAATTTGATCATTTCTGAACCAAGTAGATACAAAACAAAGCAAGCTAATGTTCATATACAGATCAATTTTGCAGCAATGATAGAGAAAATCAATTTCACCACCTAATTTTTTACATGCAGAGCTACAAACAGAGAATCCACGTGAGAGGATGAAACATCATGGATCAACTAGAATTGCCAAATCATATATGCTACAACAAGAAAGACAAACAACAAACCTGACCCAGTAATTCTACCAGTAAACAGATTGGACCACCGAACTGTCATTGGCCGCAAAATTGCCCATCGTCGTAGCTATCTAGAAGGGCAATGCCCTTCTGAAAAGTTGCCCCCTGCTCTGATCACCCACACCATCATGGCATAAATGCATATTTGGTATAACTTCTTTTGAAGAAATAATCACTTTTGTTAGTTTCTCAAGGAAACTAAAAAAACAATTACGCTCCCCAAATGAAGCTTGTTCCGAAAATATGCACTAAATGGCCCCATAACCAGTTCCTCTGGGGTAAAAACAGTAACCTTCATTGATCTGTCGAAATGAATGGCCAAATTTACCAGCCTCCTGAGAAACTCTTAGCCTGACATCTTCTAATTCACATGCCGAGCGTGTTTTGTTAGTCTGCAAACATACACCCAACCTCAAGGACAAATCACATTCCCCAGCTCGCGACTCCTCGGCAACACTCACAGCAGTTTCTTTCACAATTCCGTTCGGAGAATAATGAACTCTACCACAGGAGAACTTCTCCAATGGATCCGTTCTAGACGGCTCCAAGGCTGGACTAATAACGGGTCTGCCAACAAAGATTGTATCAGAGTAACCGTTCCCTAGGTTGTTGATCCGCACTCGAGGCTCTTGGTTTTCAACACCATAACATAATGGGAAAACCGAACCCAAGTTCAACGAGGGGTTAGTTTCCACTGCCAAGGGTTGGTGATGGTGAACAGCAGCAAAGTTGTTTAACAAAGAGCAGCTATTTAGGCTGGTCTGCTGGCTAGAATCCGACACTGGAAGAAAGTTTAAACCATTGCCAAGAACAGTCTCGGGAGAAACAGAACAAGGGTGTTGTTGATTCCTAGATGCAAGATAAGTCCTGGGGTTATTGTGCCTATCACTTCTCGATGTTCTCACAGGCTTGCAACCAAGGTTAAGTGCAGCTAACAAAAAAAAAAAAAAAAAAAAAAAACTCACATTTTATAATTCCGAAATGACACAAAAGGGAAATGTGAATTGAGATGAAAATTACCTTCGATACATGGTGGCAGATGCTGACCGGTCTCCTCGGTTTCTTCTCTGCGAATGATAGTGTTAATGGCGTCGTTGAGGCGGTCGAGAAGCGTGGCGGGGTCCAGGTACTCTGCCTAAGCAAATGAAACGAAAATTAAGGAAAAGGATCTGAGAAAGAGCGACATGCATTTGGTTGAAACAGAGAGAACAACCTCGGAATTGGCTTTGGAATAGATGATTTCTTCAGCTCGGAGAACAACCACGGGGAGCTTCTCCTGCCACTCCTTGTTGTTCTTGGTAGAGGGAGAGTGAAACTCGGTGGCGACCCTAATCAAACAGGTGGGGTGCGGTTAGTAATCGGAGGGAAGGAAGAGAGCATTGAAGAAAAGGAGGGAAAAAAACCTGAATATTTGTCGAATGATGGAACCTCGGATGGGTTGGTGGCGGTCGGTGTGCCAGGCTTTCCTCATGCACTCGTAGGGTCGTGGGCCGGGCCTGGGCATGGTGAAGGAGGTGGAAATGAGAGAAAGGAAAAAGAGCGAGTTTTGAGAGGAGCGAGGTGGTTGATTGTGCCTAGGTTTTGGTGCGATGTGTGTGAAAGTTTAGGTCTTGCCTGTAATGGCATGGTTTTGGTGGTGTAGTAGGAGGAGCAAAGAAAGGAGAGAGTAACTTTCTCATTTTTCTCTCTCTCACTCTGACAAATTGAAAAGGTTAAATTGGTATTGTGTTTTATGCATTGGGTGGTTATGTTTTTCCCTTTTAATTATGGTTTGTGTAGTGCTTGGGGGGGCTCGGGGGGTCAGGTCACGCCTGTTCAGAAAAGGAGAGGGGTTGGGTTAACATCAAAACTGATTTTTATAATAATGATTAAAATTTTAAAAATATTAAAATATTATTTTCGCCTTCATAAACTAGGTGTATCACGTAGAAAAATATAAAAGGAACTTTCCAAATAAAAATTGAGAAAAAGAAAAATGATTTCACTTCCCATGCAACAAAAAGCAGAGTAAAGGGAATAACAGATTCATGTTCAATTCAATTCCAAACACATAACATGCGCTAACACTTTTCCTAAAAATGGTTACCTTTCACTAATACAAATCGATACATCATTATTCATGGGGTGTTGGAGATCCTCCTCCATTGAATAAGAACTTCTAGAAAATAATTATAAAAAGTAAATTCATTTATTTATAAATGAAAATTGATCTATACATAAATTAGAGAATTTTTCTTACAGTTAATTTTTGCAAAAGTTAACTTTAATATAAATTATTATTTTTTATACTTTCTCTTGCTACTAGTTTCATCCAAACAGATTTTAAAATGTAAATAAACTATAATAGGCATAAGTAGATGTAAAATTTATTTTATGATTTTATTTTGTGAAATTAAAATAGATTTAAAATTTTGTGATTTTTTAAGCTACAATACAGTTTATTATGTTAGAGCATTTAAATAAATGTCTTAGTTAAGATTTTTATCCAAATTTAATATAAGAAAAGTGTTGAAATATATTGATATGATATAGTGTAAGTTCTAAAACTAAGAATTAAATTCTATATAAAAACAAGGGTATTTTTTTTATTTGTTTTAAGAAAACTATTAAAAAATTTAGATACCAAGAGTTTGATGATTAGAGAATGATGATATCACATATCTCTAATCATAAAAAAAAATAAAAAAAAATACGTACAGTAAAATCTACACTGCAGACCTAGATTCATTTTTATTAACTGTTATTTTATTAAATTAATTTTATTTAAATTTTTTAAAAAAAGACGAAAATTAAAATAAGTAAATATTTTTAAACTGTTTTAAATTTTGTTTTTTTTTTGAAATATCAATGTAATTTTTTTTATTCTTAAATAATTAAATCATTTTTATCCAATCAAACATTTATAATATATGTCGAAAACAAATTAAATTTTGAATAAACTCAATTTGGTTTTAAACTGCAGGTCTATTTTACTGTAAACGTCTTTCCGATGCATAGCGAAATTATTTTATTCTTTGATTGGCATATTTACATAAATAATTTATTTTATAATTATTTTGAATAAATTTTAATCTTGTTCAAATAAATTTCAGCTAATAGCTTGCTTATTTCACGCTGATTTGTTTTTTTTTTTTTCTTTAGGAAACAATTTAATTTTGAATCAAGTATATTACAGCTGGAATTTTATTGTTATTCATACTGAACAACTCATTTTGGGAAACTCTTGTGCATCTTGCTTTTGTTAAATTAAATATTGCAGCTGATTAATAATCTACTATTTTGTTTGTATTAAAAATTTCTTTTGCAAACAAATTGAGCTGAATACGGTTTTACACATCATTTGCACTGATTATTTTACAGAAACAATTCGAAATTAATTACAGATGGATCAATAAAGTTATATAATTTTTTTTGTTCAGGCTATAATTGTTTTTGGAAACAACTTGTGCCAAAATACTAACTGTATTCACGTTGAACAATTTCTTAGACCTTGCTTCAAGTTTATCGTCATTGACACTGCTTTTGTGTGATGGCTATGTTAAATATTCTGAAATTGATTTGCTTAAGGAAAGGTTATTCAATTATTGTCAACGTGTTAAAATAACTATTCAAATATTTTACGTTGAAGGTTTTATTGCTGTATTAAATTTGAAAATAAAAAAGTAATTTGTTCCAATACAGTTTTATATTATAAATATTTGTTTGCATAAAAATGATTTAATTAATTTAAGAACCAAAATCTATTAAAAAAATTATAAAAAATTTTAAGATATTTACTATATTCACGTATTCTAATTTTAATCTTTTTTTTTGCTTTTAAGTAGAATTAATTTAATAAAATAACAACGAATAAAATTTTATTTGGTCCACAGTCCATCTAGATTTTATTGTACATATGCTTGGTAAGTATAGACGTGTAAATATTACTACAACAGGTACAAATATCACTAAATATAAACATACACTCACTCATATTTATTGTTATCATATGTGTTGAATGATTAAATTATTTAAAAAAACTCTAGACTCTTTAATAGTTATCAAAGGAAAGATAATTCGAAAGTTACTAGACAAATAGAAGAAGACAAATTTTTTGAAGAGGAAAGATGTGATAAAAATTATTTAGTCGCAAAACTAAGATAATAGAAAAAAATGAAACATTAATGATAAAAATTTTATTTATTTTTAAGAGCAAAATGCTAAGATTTTTGTCTTTTTTCTTTAATCTCGTATAAATTATATATGTTTATTTTTTTTCTTGTACTTATAGTTTTTCTGTAGAGACATGAGTGAATTATTTTTTGATCTTAATTGAACCTTAATTTAAACTTCAAAAAATAGTTAAAAAAAATATATAAGAAGAGATTAGAGTTTTAAGTTACACATCACATAGAACATGCCACTTTTAATGTATATTGAGAGCTTCTATATTAGTTTGTACATCTGATTTTTGGGCTTTTTTTAGTCCATATATCTTTTGTTAGAGTTATGCATGTATATATAAAACTTTTTACCTCTAATGATATATATCTTAATTGAATGAAAATTGACTTGTTCTTTTCAAACATTTTTTAAAGGATACTTGTTTTATTTTTTCCTTTAAGAAATTTTTATTGAAAAAGAAAAGATTTTAAGAAATCTTATGTTTGTAGGTGTATTTTCTAACATTTCTAAACATTTAAAAAATATATTTTCTCTTTTAAAATAGTGACATGCTCGTTATAAAAGATTGTCAATCTCTTCGTATATTTATCCTTTGATTTTCAACAATCAAAATTAATGTTTTTTCTGTCAATTAAATTTATAAAAATATATTATATTAAATATTCTATATTCATTAAAAGTAAAATTTTTCAATAATTTATGAATGAGTTTAAAATTTTATCTAATAAATCAATTTTGTAAAATTAATTAAATTTAAGTCTACTGCATTTTAACAAGTTTCTTTTACATTGTTGATTTTTATCTTAATAACGTAACCTTTAGTGTCAAACTCCATTTCCTCGCTATCAATAATCCTTTACCATATATATTCTCACAAAGATTTATACAATTTCATCGCCACAAGTAGATTCATCAATAATCTCTTACCATCTATATTCTCACAAAGATTTATAAGATTTCATGGGCATAAAAAATAGAGCTGATTGAATCACAAATACAGGTATAAAGTTATTCTAAAAGCGTATACAGATAATTATTACAGAAACGTATGCAATGAGAGTAAATATTTATTTGTATAATCTTCCATAGATTCTGAGAGAATAGTAGGGTTACTTGGGTTCTACGATAGCTCTGAGAATTTCAAGGCCTCCCTTCCATTTTCCGCTCCAGACTTCATAGAGTCCAAAATGAAGTTCCGATTGGGCGTTCTGCACAGTAAGCTCAAGGGGATCTTGGGGAATAATGATGTTCTGCTGCCCAGGTGTTAGACTATTCACTTTAAACTTATATTTTCCCTTTTTACCAATTTTAGCCATCACTAGCACATCCGTTCCCTGCCATCCGAACGCATCATCTTTCACTGTCACCTCAAATGAAACCTTATATGTCTTTGGATTTTTTATAGTCACCACACCAGACACTTCCAACCATGAAACTTGTAGCAGCTCCGCCGGACCCGTCCTGAAATCATTACTTTCTCTCAAACAAACACATATTACATTATCTTTTTCAGGTTATTAAGATACCTTCACCTCGTTAATTTTAAACATAATATGTTAGTAATTCATCATAGCGATAAAAAGATTCATCGTAAATTGTGAGAAATTTGATAAGATTCAATCACAAATTGTGAGAAATTTCATATGATAAAAACATTTTAATAATTTATAAATAAATACAAATTTTAAATATTTTGTAAGGTTGAATTACACTTAAAATCTACTTTTAATATAGTATTATAGTTTATTTCAACAAAATTATTAAATCTATCGAATTATCTTTATATATAAGTTTCACACTCGAATTGAGAAGAAAAAGTGTGTTAGAGATCTTATATTTAACTAGATACAAACTTTACTTTAAATATAAATTTTACACTCGAATTAAGAAGATTAAAAAAAAAAGTATGTTATAGATCTCATATATAAATAGATATAAACTTCACTTTATATATAAATTTCAAACTCAAATTAAGAAAAAAAAATATATTAAAAATCTTTTATATATATATATATATATATATATATATAAACTTTAAATGTTTTATAAAATCAAATTAGATTAAAATTCATTTTTAATACAAATAGGTAATATCATCCTACTTCAAATATAAAATGATGTAGTCTAACAATATTATTTCAATTGACTTAAAAAGATTAAAATAGTAAATTATAACTAATATTTTTTAAATTAGAGTAAAAGTATAATTTGGTAACACATTCATTTTTACCGTATTGCTCGTTAGAAGAATGAGTGTAACTTGAATCTTCTGGGAAGAATTAATGGGAGGTTAACAAATTTGTGACAAAAGATGGTCGAATTGAAAATATAAATGAAGTGAAAAAATAATATAGAAAAGAAAAATATTGAAAGAAATATAATAATTTGATTGGAGATGACGAGACTCACTCTTGTATTTTCCAGTACCGAGAATCGTTTCCCCATACAATGTTGAGTCCTCTAGGAAGTATCTCGAACTTGTCCCCTTCCTGCACATAAGGGATAATAGGGATTTGTTTTAATCGCGTGATGATTCAATATAATAAAGGTTAATATATTTTGTTTATAGTATAATAAAAATCAAATTACAACACTAGTAATTAAAGTTTTATATTTAGTAATCAGATAAAACTAATATTAATATGTAATTAATTTTAATATTTTATTTTTAATTTCGTAAATTTAAAAATTTTAATTATTTTTTAATATTAATTGCATATTAACATTAATTTTTTATATGTGAAAATAAAAAATTAAACACATATTCAATTATCTCAATTATCTCAATTATTTTATTGATAGAATTTAAATAAAATTAACGAAATTACAACTCTTGTATTAAACTTTTTATTTTTTTTTATTCGTGAAACTTCATTATTCGAGTCAACTCTTGTTATATGCACCCGTAATATAATATATTAAATAAGTGCTTGTTTTTTTTTTTTTTTTTTT
>Ga0209489_102055_pt1 | contig 41340 bp, 19 predicted proteins | sample SiratrowhiteBW_FD_187527 | JGI IMG/M metagenome (GOLD analysis project Ga0209489, IMG submission 187527) | Root nodule microbial communities of legume samples collected from California, USA - Siratro white BW (SPAdes) (version 2) | ecosystem: Host-associated > Plants > Roots > Nodule | place...
TCCATATTCCAACTCCAACCTTCTCCATCATTCAAAAGCTTATAATAGTAATTCACTACCTTTTTCTGGAGCATGTCTTTGCATTGTAACTGATGAATCTTGTGATTAAGTGCTTGAAGCTTTTCCTCCAGCAAAGCAGCTTTTGAAGTCTCTCGATGAAACAAACCCAAGAGTGATAACCTATTCTGACTTTTGTTGGCCGTACAACTCTCTCTCATGTCCTCTATTTTTCTTGAAAGGGACTTTGCTTGGCTCTACATGTAACAATATCTGTTAGAGGATCCATTACACACCAAAAATTCAAACTGAATTGTTCTCTTTGATGCTCTGAACAACTATACAAGTGTTCCTGATGTCATATTTAAGAAATCATAATTGTAAATTGCAAAGTGCATGATGGCATGCCTTACCACAGATTCCTCAAGATCTTCAGTTTTGTACACCATTTGGTAGGAACAGTAAGTGTTTGGATAATGTCTACTGAAGAAATGATCAACACAACAGTCACGAGCCTTGTGCTCAATGCATAATGGAATTTCACGAACTATGACAGTGAATTGATCAGGCCTATGCTTTAACTTTTGAATTTGCTGAACCCTTCTAATCAAAATTTCATTGTATTCCTGATTATGCAAGAAGGAAAAAATAATATGAACTTGACTAAATACTTAGTTTGCAGAGCAGAACGACTTTTCTAATACTCTTGGAGCATTATTGTTAGTGAAAGGTAAATCATTCTTCCAATAAGTGTTTCTTTACAACAATAGTTATCAAACAGAGAATTTCACCTTATATAGTAGGAACATCCCGTAAAAAGATATAAAACACAAGCATGCAAAGTGCACCCAAAGCCTGTTAGAAAATCATGAAACAGATCATTTTTAATGCTGTGTGTCATCTAAATGTGAGTCAGATTTACATTTGGGATAAATCATAAATACTATAACAAGTTCAGAAAATGAGCATACAACAATCAAAATCACGGCCTGTTAGTGCAGGATTTAAGATTATTAAAAGAGATTTGACAGTCTATTGAAGAGGAAAAGATTGAGGGGCACCATAACCTCTCACCTATTGCATGATGAATATGATTGAAAACTATCAGCTTGGAACATGGGGAATTCAGCTTCAAACATGGCAAAACATCAAAATAACAATCAATATTTTTTTTTTGTTGAAGCTTTTTCTAAATGCAAGGGTTATACTGCAGTGAGGTCTTCATAACCACAGGTTGATAACAAGACATTTTGATAATTGAGACGAAAGTAAGACCTACTTAAGGGAATGACACCACCTTCAATTCAAAATCTCAAGTTATTGTTTTTGTAGGTCTTTTTAATGTACTGCTCAATTTTTTTATTTCTACTCATTATAAGACTAGATTCACTTAAATACCAAACAATCTCTCCAGAGTAAGAGTCTATTCCGCATTGATACGAAGGTAACAAAATTTAATATTTTCTTCTCAAATGTTCTATTTTATTTTCATTAATAATATTTGATTCAAACCTATCCATTAAACTTTTTTGTTTGAAGATAGAGATTCAAAATTAACATGCCCCATTCACAAAAACCATTTCTTTTAGACATCCATAGCAGGGGAGTAAGAAATCAAAATATATAAACTCTAGCATACACAAGATAATCATACAAGTAGTAACGCTTTCTAAATCTTCCAAAACAAGCTCACCTATTTGAACTTATTTCAACATTAGTTATTGTAAAAGAATCCATTGTAAAGTAACTCCCATTTTGAACCTCCTGGGCACCATAATTAACAGGGAGAAGAACCACCAACCCAACAAGAGAACATACCCCGAAAAATTTAATGCTGCAAACACAAAAATTAGTAAACATAAATATAAGAATAAGAAAGTAAAATTAAGCAAAATACAATTTTGGCATGGCAGGGTTATTGTTGCATGCAATTATTGTAGTGTAGCAGCATGAATGTTGAACAATGGATACTTTACAAAACTCCTTCAAGAAAATGAAGATAATTTGTTATTCCATAAGATAAACCTTTTTTTTTTGTTTTTTCTCTTTTCATGATCTCATTAACCTTTAGAGGAAATTCCAAGATTGATTATTGAAAAACTCACTGATCCAATTTATTCTTCTTATTACAAATGCAAGATATTTAATCCATAATCTTAACATTCACTCAATGAAAATATTAAAATATCAAGGATCTACACAATTAGTTTATACTTTTTTTCTAGGATCAGTTTTTTTATCTTTAGGGATAAATTTGGGTAATCACTCTTGTCCTTATTTCTTAAAGAAAAATCAGTGATAATATTGGTCACTTGTTAGTTCTTATCCTAATCAAAAAAGGAGGAAAAGCTGAAGCATTTTATTTTGGGCAATATCTATTAGTCCTGCTGAACTTTTTAAAAAAATTTTGGAGGATTATAGCTAAAAAGTTGATTTGGTAGGTAAAAAATGTTAAACTAACATTAAATTATAAGTATTTAGAGAAATTATCATTTAAAATAGTTTTATCAAGAATGGTAAAGTGAGGTTTGCATCCATTTATAAACAACATACTCCCTCATACCGAGACTGCTCAACTCGAGGGTGGGACTATATTGTTTAAGGTGGTCCGATAGCAGCCCGATAGCGAGTGATTCAAAAACCGTGCTAGGATAGACTCTATTACCATATCGAAAATGGAATTTAAGCCTAACTCGACCTTACAAATCGGCTTGGTAAAGTGAGGTTTGCACCCATTTATAAACTATTGAAAGTCTCATTTCTAGTCGACGTGGGATGACTTATATATTGTTCCTCAAGCCATTGCAGTTCTTTTTTGTGACAACAAGTCTACCTTACATTTAGCTGTCAATCCTATGTTTCATGAGCGTAGCAAACACATTGAAATTGATTGACATGTGGTTAGAGAAAAAATTCGTCATGGTGTTCTTCGTTTGCTCCCTATCAATACTAAATCACAGGTTGCCAACATCTGTACAAAACCTCTCATATCCAAGTTGTTCTTATATATACTGTCCAAGATGGGTTTAATTGATCTCTATGCTTCATCTCGAAGTAATAAATGATAAATAATTATTTATGTGAGAAGCATTATAATATATTAACAGATAATAAATAATTATTTTATGTGAGGGTTATGAACAATTATGTTATAATAATTATTATATTATGCGTATTTCATATATAGAGTATTTTCTTTCATCAAGAGAATAAAAAAAAAATATATATTTTCACTCATATTCTTTGTTCTTTTTCATTTCATTCATTTCTGTTTATTTCTTTATTTTTATAACACGTGGTTAATATGATATCTATGTTAAGTTTACACATATAATTGAAAGAATTCAATTTTTTCATATAAATTTTATTTGTTATTCATAAAAATATATTTTGACAGTACTTTTAACTAAATTTAAATTATTTTTGCATAATGCGTATTTATTATTAAGCTTGTACTATGTTGAACTTTCTACCCTTTTTAATAAAATAGTTACCTAAATAAGCTCATCCCCAATTTATTTACCAAACTAGATCCATTTACTATTTACTTTGGAATTTTCATTTCAGGAGACTCGAATTCTCAACAACAGAAATTTTAAAAATGGTATAAAATAAGTGATGCAATGATAGTTAAGACTACGGATTAATTTTAAATTTGAAAGTTAATGTCAATTTAATTTGATGTGAATAAAATATTTGAATGAACACATCATCAATAATGAGTTGGGATTTTCTAGAGGACAATTTTACTACCATGACAAACTTCTATTAACCATAAAGATAACAAATTCTATAATGAGAAGACGTCTATTACATGACCTCTATTACATGGTATGTTACCTCATAATAATTATTGTTGTGGGAATGTGGGTTGACATTAAAATCAAAGTGTGGCGATTAGAGTGATTTGGGACAAAGCAATATAATTTTAAACAACAAATCTAAACCTAAGGCAAGTCAAATAAATTTAAACAACAAACCTAAACCTAAGTCAAGTCAAATAAATTTAAACAACAAACCTAAACCTAGGTCAAGTCAAATAAAGAGTTCGATGACGAAATTATGAAACAATATAATTATGTAATAAAAAATAAATTTCAGTAGTTTGAGTAAAGAGTAAGTAAAAGAAAATTTCATTTTGAGATGAAGCTAATTATATTATTTATTTTCAAGTAAAATAACTATGTGCCATAAACATTAATTTAATCAAAGTGTTGTAGGATCACATATAAAATAAGTATACTTGGAACAAAGAAGAGAAGCAAGTGAATCATATCCTAACTTAGTAAATTAATTTTGAGGACGACACTTTTTCTTGTTGTGTTTTAAACTATGATGATTGTACTATATAATTAATAGATACAAATGCAAGTATGGGAACATCTAAAAGACCATAGACTATTATTTTAGGTTTCCTCGGGTTAATAGTTATACTTATGTCATGATGTTTAATATAAGTATTATTTTTTCCCAACTCAATTTATCAGGTGTTACATTGCATAAATATTTTATTTAGGCAAACAGATCAATATTTGCATTTTGTTCTTTACAATTTATAAGATTTTGTGTTTGGTCATGATGATGTGTTTCACTATATGATTTTAATTTAGTAAAGGGTTGAATTTATATATGAAGAATAATTAAGTGATAAATAATTATAATTCTTTGTGAGTTGAAATAAAAACTACGGATTAGATCAACTATATTGAATCGTATTGATTGTAGGAACATAAAACAATAAATTCGTACAACAATGGTATTGATAGATTTTTTACATGATACATATTGTTGTTCAGTGTGCTTTAACAAAAGACAAATTTATGAAAGACTATATCATGTTGAGTTGTATGGCTTCACTAAAAGTAACTTACGAAAAATTATTCAACTTTAAATTTTTTCTTTACAAATATTCCATAATATAAAGCAATTTTTATGCAATAATGTAATTTGTTTTGTATTATTGTGCGAGTTGTCTCTACAAAGAGCAATTAGTGGAGGATGGTGCAAAAGTACACTTTGTTTATCAGTGTATCCTTTATCAGTGTATCCTATGGAGACATGTGCTATTGTACCAACTTTGTTCCTCACTATATCCTTGGTGAAAAACAAATTATATGTAATTTAAAGAGAATTATTATGAATAATTTATAAATCATTATTAGCTATTTATTAAAATTTGTTTTCAAAATATTTTTCATAACTAGAAAGTTTAATTATAATATCGTAAATAATTGAATGATGAAGTATATGTGAAGAGAAATATATGAAATTTGCATTTATTACATAACAGAACAATATTGATACATTTTTTTTAGTGTATTTACACATGTGACATTAGGAACTCTTTTTGCATGATTATGTTGTTTCATACATAATTATGTCTTTATTCGACTTAAGTTTATTGTTTAAAATTATTTTTATTACCTAATTATGTTATGTCATATTGTCCATCCAAACTTTTTATTCGACTTGATTTAGGCTTGTCTTTAAAATTATTTTGTTTTAGAACTTGGACATAGTATAATTACAGTGAAAGTTCTTTCTAACATTCCTAAGAGCCTAAGATGTTCAGAAACTTGAATCTGCACCAAAGTATCTCTGATCAACAATCAAACTAACACACTAAGAAACTGAGCTCACAGAGGCACCGTCTAATGGCTCAGAGGTCACATGCAAGCTTAGTAAGCAGATGAAAAACAAAACCTAAAACTGGCTCTAAGGAAAAGGAGCAGAAAATGAACTTACTCTAACGGAGGTTCTGATTGGATATACTTGCTCTGTTTTTCGCCACCAGTCCAATGGTGGGCTCTGCTCGAGAAACTGATGAAAGATGAATGCAGAGGCTTAGAGAGAAGTCAGAGGAAAGGAAGGGGCAGAGGTTTAGAGAGATGGTGGCTCGAATTAGGAGCTTTAGAGAGATGATGACTATAATGAGCACCTGATTATTTTATTATTAAACTGAAAACAAGTATTTGTAGACTACCATCTCTCTAAACCTCTGCCCCTTCCTTTCTTCTGACTTCTCTTTAAGTCTCCGTTTCCATACCTCATCAGTTTCTCAAGCGCGGAGCTCACCGTTGGACTCGTGACGAGAATAGAGCAAGTCTACCCGATCAGAATCTCCGTTAGAGTAAGTTCATTTTCTACCTTTTTTCCTTAAATCCATTTTTAGGTTTTCATTTTCCTCTAACTTATGAGCTTGCATGTGGCCTCTGAGTTATCAGATAGTGCCTTTGTGAGCTTAGTTCCCTAGTGTTTTAGTTTGATCGTTGATCAGAGGTCATTTGGTGCAGATTCAAGTTCTTGAAGATCTTAGGCTTTAGGGCTGTTAGAAGAACTTCTAGTGCAATTCAGGTAAGGGAAGCTGACTTGCATTTTACTTAATTCCAGTTTGTTTGTGAGTTAGGGTTTCATTCAAAATATGTCTGTGAAAATACATCTGTGATGATTTATTTGTTGGCATGAAACTTAAGTTGAGTTCTTGATTGTTTATTCATTATGGTATATATGATGAGTATGTGGTAATTGATGGAATGCAAGTTGAATTTTTGGTTAAGTTAGTCATCTGAGACATGTGTAGTAGCTTTGTAGGAGTAAAACCTGCATAAATTTTCTGATAAGTTATGTTTTCTGCATAATTCACCTAGGCGAAAGCATCTTGCCCAAGCAAGAATGGTTTCGAGTAGCAAGTTTGCTCTCTGGACTATTTTTGCCTAAGTGGGAAGTTCTTTGCCCAGGCGGGAAAGTAGTTTCGCCCAAGCGAGAGTCAATCGCCTAGACGAGAAAGCCCTTGGAGCAAGTGTGCTCTCTGAAGTGTTTTCGCCTAGACAAGAAATCTTTCGCCCAAGCGAGGAGGTATTCTCGCCCAAGCGAAAGTATTTTCGCTAAGACGAAAAAAGACCCTGCGCTCTGGACTATTTTCGTCCAAACGATAAAATTTTCGCTCAGGCAAGGAGTAACAAAACTTAGGTAAAGAGATTAATAGTTTCATTCTTTATATCTCTAAAAGAGTACTTCATAGACATGAGAAACTTCTTGTAGTGTATACATATAGACTATAGACATAAAAATATCATGGTACACTTATTTACATGTTGCAATTACATGGAAGTATGACAAGTAAAGTTTTTAGAATTTTGTGACAGTCACATCATTATTTGTCTAATAAAACTGTAAATCGCATCGTTGGTCAAACCGTTGTCAAATTTTTGTTTCCTCTACCAAAAATCTGGTGCTGATTCTTTCAAAAATAAGGTCTCTGTCAAATTTTCTTTAGATTAGACATCTTTCAATGTCTTTATTGTAATTTTAGAGTACGCATAGCTAACAACAATCATGGTTGCCAAATTCCTGAGTCTTTGAAGATTTTCTCGCAACAACTGTATTTTGTCATTACCAAATAAGAGATTGGGAGGATAGATATCTTTCTAAGCACAAGGCATGCACTTTTTATTGATTTGTGTTGGTAAAAAATAAGACACAAATCACCTATAGAGTTATGCATCTATATGGATTTCTAAAAAGAAAAAAAAAACTAAACATTAACAATCTCACCCTAGACAATAGTAAAGACAATTGGTAATATATTGTTATGCCTTTCTAATGTAATTACAGCCAACAAAGTCTCTTTGTATTTGTCATATAAAAACATTTCATCAACCACACAATTGGCTTATAAAATTTAAAACTATTGATGTGTAGTTTAAATATCCTTGATATCCTCTTAAGGATAACATGATCTTTATTTAAGTCATTGTAAGCAATATGCCAGTCTAAGTAATTATCTTTCACATAAAATCTAAAGCATAAAGTTATATGGCATTAAAGTCTAAAGCATAAAGTTACATGACAATATTTGGTAAAACTCTTCCCAATTGTGAAATATCTTATCAAAGTAGACCAACTTGCCTGACAATGGGTTGACTAGTGAAATAATACGTAGTTCAATTAGACAAATTGTGATGTGAGTGTAACAGATTTCAAAAATTTATTTCACTTGTCATGTTTCCATGTAACTGTAACATGCAAACAGGCATACCACAACATTTTCATATACATTGGTCATGCGTACACCATAGAACAAATTTCTTATATTATGAAGTACTCTTTTAGAACAAATTTCTTATATTATGAAGTACTCTTTTGACAAAATAAAAAATAAAAACTAGTAACTTCTCTACATTGAACCAATATTATGTCCAAAAACAAAAGATTCTTTTCAGTTATGTTTGCAAATGATCAAATAACATAAACTGAAAAAAAAAATCCACTTTAAATGTACATCTTCTAAATTGATAGTACATCTTCTAAATTGATGGTCAAATGACATAAACTAAAAAAAAAAATATCCGTTTTGAATGTATATCTTCTAAATTGATTTTTATCCCACTAAATTGACATTACTTTGGAACTTTTCAATGAAACAACTTTGAAAAAATTATATTAATATTTTTCATATATTAATTAATTACAATGTATCTCAAATATTAGTTTATAAATCTCAAATGTTAACGAAATCCACTTCAAGCTCTTCCATAAATCCAAATCACATCAATTTCATCACAATAATATATAAAAGATTTTATCCAACAAGCAAAAATTCCCCATATTTACTATCTAACCAACAAATGTTAGAAGCCTACAACAATGGTAATCTCACAATTATTTTTCAAATCAATTGTTTAACATATCCAAAATCCTATAATATGGAAATGAAAAAACAAGTTATAAAAATCAACTATCAATTAGAAATTTTTAATTATAAAAAACAATGTTTAACATACAAATAATCAATCCTTAAAAAGGTAATCAACTTCTTAAACCAAGTATATAAGATAAAGATTCAACACCCAGCATAGCATTAATACGTTTGTCTAAACAAAATAATGCCTGGTACTTACATTAACCATCACGATAAAAAGATATCCACTTAACTAAATGGTGTAATTATAACTGTTTTAAATTTCATATTTTCTCTCATCCATCTTTAATGAAATAAATTAAATTGCCATTATTTATCACTGCATATTCAATTTTTTTTCTATTTTCTTTACCTAAGTTCTTTATCAAATGTTATTACATAAATTTTTTATTATAATTTGGTAGATATATAAACTAATTCTATATTAAAAAATTGATTTAATCCTACAATTATTCTTTACCAATTTAATTTTTACAACTGATTTCATAGCATTTTTTTAATAATAATTAATAATCATTCGTGCTAGCTTAATAGTCTTATATTAATTAAAAATCGGAACTAAAATAACTTAAATATATTCTTCTTTCTTTTAACTCTCTAAAACTCTTTCTTAAAAAAACAAAATTTTTACAGCGTACCTTTGAGGTCAAAACAATTTCAAAATTCTTACTTTTTCAATATATTATTAGATATCTTTAAAAAATCTTATTACTTTTTCAAGACTCACAAAATTTTTGTCATTATATATAATAACAAAAATTAATAAATTAATTAACTTTTATTTATAATTTTTGGACCACCTAAAAGATATTTATTTCTTTTAAACTACTATTTCAAAATTATAATTATATCTTTTAATATCTTTTTTATTTTTTCAACAAATTAATAATTACAAATTCAATTTCAAATCATATTATAGTGATTTCTTGTTTATTCTTTTTCTCATACCAATTAAAATTTATTCTTTGTACTTTTGATTAATTATTTCAATTTATCTTTATAATATAGATTTGATTAAACAAAAATAAAAGGAAAAAACCAAAATCCTCTTTTAAAATAAAAGAAAGTATGGTCATTGTCAATTGCTAATTTTTGTTTTGCTAAATATGAAAGGGCTTGCAAGTTACTAATATTTAGGCTAAGAATAATCATTGTAAAAACCCAATAGTAAAGGAAAGAATGACAGAAGGAACTAGTAAAGAGGAAGAATAAAAGTGGATTGGAAACAAAGGATACCTGACACAGACAACAACAAATAAAGTTTAGACACTAGTAAGAGTGGGAGAGAGAAAATACTCATCTTTAAATGGGATTATTACTTTATTTAAGATAATGGATGTGGAGAAAAATAGAGTAGTATGTGTGTAACATTTTCTCTTGTTTCTTGGAATTGGTTGTGATTCTTTCTGAGGCATAGCTATTGCTTTTAAGAATAATTTCGGTTTTCTACTATAATATTTTCTCTAATATTACATTGATGATTATAGGTTCATTTACTATCAACCAGGTGCATTATATTAATACTATAATTTAGGAATAATCAAAAGCTATAGAGCATCATAGAATTCCAAAAAAATAAAAGAGATAGAGAAAGATGTCCAAGAGATAAGAGAGATAGAAAGAGAATTGAATACAGACAATAAAAGGTTTCACTTCCACTATCTTAAATAAAGTACTCATTCTATTTATGGTTATGTATTCTCTCTCTCACTTTTATTAGAGTTTCAACTTTTTGTTACCTATACCAAGTATCTTTTGTTTTCAATTCACTTTAATTCTTTCTCTTTATTATTTGATCTTTTAGTCATTCTTTTCTTTACTGTTGAGTCTCATGTCCATTTTATAAAATTTGCTTGAAATTTAACTTATAGTCACAAGCCTGGACTCTCTTAAACTCAGTTTTTTAGATTCAAATACTAGAAAATTCTTACATTTTGATCTTCTTCTATATAGTATGGTATTAAAGACTCATGAAAATATCTCTTGGATGATGGATTCAGGTTATGATATTATCTTTAGTATTTTTCCAAATTTTATTTTTGCTTGTAGGGATTACTTATAATGTCAGGATTAAACACTCTTTTACAAGGTCTCCCAGGCTTGTTCTGGTTCTTTATTGTCTTTATCTACTTCTTTATCTAATCTTGAGATAATGAGGAAAATTATTATTGCTCAGGAGAGAGGTATTCTAGGCTCTTTTTCTCAACTTCTGAGTATGCATGTAGGGTTTATTTCTCGCATCTTTTTTTAAGTGTACTAGTCTTGGCTCCAAGAAGCCTTTCCTGAGATCACTTTTCCTTCTGTTAATAATATCGTCTCTTTCACTAAATCAACCTTATTACTTCTTTTGGTTACTAAATCAACCTTATTACTTTTTTCAGTTTGGAAGATAAGAAATTACATCAAGTTCCAAGAGACTATTAAGCTTCATACGAACTATTCATACAATCAGGAACTATGTCAGAATATAATCCTTCTAATGAATCTAGTATTAATGGTATAATTGTTCTATTTTGAAATTTTTAGTATGGGGCACTAGGTTGCGAAAGGTTATGCAACCTCTCTAGGTTGTTTGAAAATTTTGTTTGCATAACTGGAATAAAGTGAATATGGATAGCGCTGGGAAAACTTTTCCTAAAGTTGGTGGCTTTTGCTCTATGTTGAGATCAGTCTGTCCCTTTTGTCAGAGTTTTCAGAGTATTATTCTAGTTCATGTTATTCAGACCAGTTATAAGTGTATGTGATTTGAAATAAATTCTATACTGAGAGTAAATGTTTAATTTTTTAAAAAAAATAAATTTAAAGCTTCAACCAATTCATTCACACTCAATAGAAAATTTTCATTTCAAATATTATTTTTGAAAAAAAAAAAAAACTCAGTTATGATTATACTCAAAAGTTTTTTAGTTAAATTTGGTAGATTTGAGTTGCATACATCCTAAGTAACCAAGTTAACTATTGACGACATCAAGTAAAAGAGTATATTTATCAAAATATGAATTTGTTGTATATTTCAAAAGAATATATTTATTGTATATGAATTTGTTTTGCCTTCTTTGTTAATCAACATTGGTAATATCTTTCATACTCTAGAGTTTGAGTATAGAGTAAGTAAAAGAAAATTTCATTTTAAGATGAAGTTAATTATATTATTTATTTTCAAGTAAAATAACTATGTGGCATAAATATTAATTTAATCAAAGTGCTCTACGATCACATATAAAATAAGTATACTTGGAACCAAGAAGAGAAGCAAGTGAATCATATCTAACTTAGTAAATTAATTTTGAGGACGACACTTTTTCTTATCATGTTTTAAACTATGATGGTTGTACTATGTAATTAATAGATACAAATGCAAGTATGGAAACATCTAAAAGACCATATACTATTATTTTAGGTTTCCTCGGGTTAATAGTTATATATATGTCATGATGTTTAATATAAGTATTATTTTGTGCCAACTCAATTTATCAGGTGTTATATTGCATAAATTTTTATTTAGACAAACAAATCAATATTTACAGTTTGTTCTTCACAATATATAAGATTTTGTGTTTGGTCATGAAGATGTGTTTCACTATATGATTTTAATTTAGTAAAGGGTTGAATTTATATAAATAATTATAATTCTTTTGAGTTGAAATAAACACTAGGGATTAGATCAACTATATTGAACCGTATTGATTGTAGAACATAAAACAATAAATTCGTACAACAATGGTATTGATAGATTTTTTACATGATACATATTGTTGTTCAGTGTGCTTTAAGAAAAGACAAATTTATGAAACACTATATCATGTAGAGTTGTACGCCTTCACTAAAAGTAACTTATGAAAAATTGTTCTAACTTTAAATTTTTTCTTTACAAATATTTCATAATATAAAGCAATTTTTATGCAATAATGTAATTTGTTTTGTATTATTGTGCAAGTTGTCTCTACAAAGAGCAATTAGTGGAGGATGGTGCAAGAGTACACTTTGTTTATCAGTGTATCCTATAAAGACATGTGCTATTGTACCAACTTTGTTCCTCACTATGTCCTGGCTGAAAAACAAATTATATGTAATTTAAAGAGAATTATTATGAATGATTTATAAATCATTATTAACTATTTATTAAAATTTGTTTTCAAAATATTTTTCATAACTAGAAAGTTTAATTATAATATCGTAAATAATTAAATGATGAAGTATATGTGAAGAAAAATATATGAAATTTGCATTTATTACATAACTGAGAATAATATTGACACATGTTTTTTAGTGTATCTACACATATGATACTAGGAACTCTTTTCGATGATTATGTTGTTTCATACATAATTATGTTGTTTCATAATTATGTCTTTATTCGACTTAAGTTTATTGTTTAAAATTATTTTTATTATATAATTATCATGTCCATCCAAGTTTTTTATTCGACTTGAGTTAGGCTTGTCTTTAAAATTATTTTTGTTTTAAAACTAGGACATTGTATAATCAATGAAAGTTCTTTCTAACAGTCTCAAGAGCCTAAGATATTCAAGAACTCGAATCTGTATTAAAGGACCTTCGAGCAACGATCAGACTAAAACACTAGGAAACTGTGCTCACAAAGACACTATCTGATAACTGAGAGGCCACATGCAAGCTCAAAAGATAGAAGAAAACGAAAACCTAAAAATGACTCTAAGGAAAGAGGGCAGAAAACGAACTTACTCTAACGGAGATTCTGATTGAGTAGACTTGGTCTATGCTCTGTCACGAGTTCAATGGTGAACTCCGCTTGAGAAACTAATGAGGTTCGGGAGTGGAGACTTAAAGAAAAGTCAGAGGAAAAAGAGAGTTAGAGATTTTAGAGAGATGATGGCTCGAGTTAGGGATTTTAGATAGATGATGACTATAATGAGCACCTGATTATTTTATTATTAAACTGAAAACAAGCATTTGTAGAAAAAGCTAGTAGTCAAGTCTCATTTTCACTAGAGCCACCATCTCTCTAAACCTCTGCCCATTCCTTTCCTCTGACTTCTCTCTAAGCCTCCGTATTCGTCTTTCATTAGTTTCTAGAACAGAGCTTACCATTGGACTCGTGACAAAGAACAGAGCAAGTATATCTGATCAGAACCTCCGTAAGAGTAAGTTCATTTTCTGCTCCATTTCCTTAGAGCCAATTTTAGGTTCTGTTTTCCTCTACCTTGTGAGCTTGCATGTGGCCTCTGAGTTATTAGATAGTGCCTTTGTGAGCTCAGTTCCCTAGTGTTTTGTTTTAGTCTGATCGTTGATCAGAGATTCTTTGGTGCAGTTTCGAGTTCTTGAAGATCTTAGGCTTTGGGGTTGTTAGAGATAACTTCTAGTGCAATCCAGGTAAGGGAAGCTGACTTACATTTTACTTAATTCCAGTTTGTTTGTGACTTAGGGTTTCATTCAAAATATGTCTGTGAAAATGCATCTGTGATGGTTTATTTGCTGGCATGAAACTTAAATTGAGTTCTTGATTGTTTATTCATTATGGTATGCGGTAATTGGTGGAATGCAAGTTGAATTTCTGGTTAAGTTAGTCATCTCAGACATGTGTAGTAGTTATGTAGGAGTAAAACCTGAATAAATCTTTTGATAAGTTATGTTTTCTGCATAATTCGCCCAGGCGAAAGCATCTCGCCCAAGCGAGAATGTTTCGAGTAGCAAGTGTGCTCTCTAGATTATTTTCGTCTAAGCCGAAAGTTCTTCGCCCACGGTAGTTTCGCCCAAACGAGGGTACAGTCGTCTAGAAGAGAAAGACCCTAGAGCAAGTGTGCTTTCTGGAATGACAGAAGGATCAAGTAGTAAAGAGGAAGAATCAAAGTGGGTTGGAGACAAAGGATACGTGACACAGATAACAACAAATAAAGTTCAGACACCAGTAAGAGTGGAGAGAGAAAATACTCATCCTTAAATGGGATGATTACTTTATTTAAGATAATGGATGCTGAGAAAAAGAGAGTAGTATGTGTGTAACATTTTCACTTCTCTCTTAGAATTGTCTCTCTATCTCTCTTGTCTCTTGAAACTGTCTCTAACTCTCTTGTTTCTTGGAATTCAAGAATACTCTGTTGATTATGATTCTTTCTGACTCATAGTTATTACTGTTGAAAATAATTTTTGTTTTTTACTGTAATATTTCATCTAATATTATATTGGTGATTGCAAGTTCATTTACATTCAATCAGGTGCATTATATTGCTACTATAATCAAGGAAGAATCATAAGCTATAGAACATTTTAGAATTCCAAAAAACAAGAGATAAAGAAAGATGTCCAAGAGACAAGAGAAATAGAAAGAAAATTCAATACAAACAATAAAAGGTTACATACATACTCTCTTTTTTTCCCATGTATTTTTTTCTCTGACTCTTATTAGAGTTTTAACTTTGTGTTGCCTGAATCAGGTATGTTTTGTCTTCAATTCACTTTAATTCTTTCTCTTTAGTACTTAGTCTTTCAATTATTCCTTTTTTACTGTTGAGTCCCATGTCCATTTATAAAATTTGCTTGAAATTTAACTTAGTCACAAGTTTGGACTCTCTTAAACTCAGTTGCTTAGATTCAAATACTAGAAAATTCTTGCATTTTGATCTTCTTCTATATAATCTGGTATTAAAGATTCATGAAAATATCTCTTGGATGATGGATTCAGATTATGATATTATCTTTAGTATTTTTTCAAATTTTATTTTTGCTTATAGGAATTACTTATAATGTCAGGATTAAACACTCTTTTACAAGGTCTCCCAGGCTTGTTGTGGTTCTTTATTGTCTTTATCTACTTCTTTATCTAATCTTGAGATAAAGAGGAAAATTATTATTGCTCAGGAGAGAGGTATTCTAGGCTCTTTTTCTCAACTTCTGAGTATGCATGTAGGGTTTATTTCTCACATCTTTTTTTAAGTGTTCTAGTCTTGGCTCCAAGAAGCCTTTTCTGAGATCACTTTTCCTTCTGCTAATAATATCGTCTCTTTCACTAAATCAACCTTATTACTTTTTTCGGTTTGGTTACTAAATCAACCTTATTACTTTTTTCAGTTTGGAAGATGAGAAATTACATCAAGTTTCAAGAGACTATTAAGCTTCATATGATCAGAACTATGTCAGAATATAATCCTTGTAATAAACCTAGTAATAATGGTATAATTGTTCTATTTTGAAAATTTTTAGTATCGGCACTAGGTTGGGAAAGGTTATGCAACCTCTCCAGGTTGTTTGAAAATTTTGTTTGCATAACTGGAATAAAGTGAATATGGATAGAGCTGCAAAAAGTTTTCCTAAAGTTGGTGGCTTTTTCTCTCATGTTGAGATCAGTCTGTCCCTTTTGTCGAGTTTTCAGAGTATTATTCTAGTTCATGTTATTGAGACCAGTTATAAGTGTATGTGATTTGAAATAAATTCTATACTGAAAGTAAATGTTTAATTTTTTAAAAGAAATAAATTTAAAGCTTCAACCAATTCATTCACAGTAGAAAATTTTCATTTCAAATATTATTTTTGAAAAAAAAAAAAAAACTCAGTTATGATTATACTCAAAAGGTTTTTAGTTAAATTTGGTAGATTTGAGTTGCATACACCCTAAGTAACCAAGTTAACTATTGATGACATCAAGTAAAAGAGGTTAGAATGAAATAAATTCTTTAAAAGAAATAAATTTAAAGCTTTACGTATCTTGAAAAGGCAAAGTTTGACCTATTTTTTTCCTTATAAATCTAATTTTCCAATGCTTTGTTTTGGTTGTTTGAAGAAATTGTTTTGTATTATTTTAGATGGGTTTGACCCGATCTTATGTTTCCTTTGTAATTCTTTTTATATATTTTATTTTTATGTTATATTTAGTAAAATATTGATTATAACGATGAATAGCATGAATTTTATTTTATTTTTTATTTAAAAAAAAAAAACTCTACTGTTTGCCTGCTGTACCAGTGACATTTTCATACCTGGATACACTGAGACAGGAATTGGACACTCCCGAGTCAAACATTCATTGCATGTGGGAAATTTTCATTTGAAATATTATTTTGGAAAGGAAAAAAACTCAGTTATTATTATACTCAAAAGTTTTTTAGTTAAATTTGCTAGATTTACATACATCCTAAGTAACCAAGATGACATCAACTAAAAAAAAGTCAAGAATGAAAGAAGATAAAGTCCATGTGAAAAAGCCTGAGAGAGAAGACTGACCCGAACTTGAAGAGTCTGATGATAACAAGAACATCGAGACCATGAGCGTCCAAGATCTCAGATTCGGTGACTCTGAACGCCCGGAGAACCCAACCGACGGAAGGAAGGAAACGACGCAGAGAGGTTGAAGGTGAGTGAAGAGGGATTTGATGGTGGTGTGAGAGAGGACGAGCGTAGTAGATGGAGGCGGTGGAAGGCTGCTTCTTGAGAAGGGAGAAGAGGGAGAGAGTGACGAAGGCCAACCCTATGTTTATGGCGGCGGAAGCCAAAAGACTGTGTGGGTTCATCTTCCAACCCTAACTATTTACTTATTTGCACTTTAATTTGAAATGGAAATAGGAGAAATGAAGAAATTAAGTGTGTGTTGTGAAGTGTGAGGTGTGTGGCAGAGGCTTCTCCAGTGAGGGGATGCAATGACAGTGTTTGCATGCCACCTACCCTTTTTCATGCACATCTTTTGGCAGTTTTTCCATGGCTTTACGCAACCTCTCTACCTCTATTATTTAGTATAATTTAGTATATTAGTTTATTAGTTTTTTTTATTCGGCATGAAGAATTAATAGAATTTTTTTATGAAAATATTGTAATTTTTTGCACAATATTTGTTATAGAAGGAGGTAGATTTTAAAAGATATACTTACTATAGATAATCCTAAACCCAATAAAATTATCAGTTTGATGTCATTATGTTAAAGTGAAGTTAAGATGATATTGAAATAACTTCATGTAAAATGAAGTGGATTAAATATATATGAATTTAATTAATGTTAATTAAAATTTATATTTTTTATTTTAAATAAATTTATATTAGGATGATATATTTATATCAAGATGCCATGATTTAAATTTTTTAAGAAATTGAGTCCACTTAGTTGTTTTTATTATTTATGTTAAAATTTATATCTATATAGAGATTATTATACACATAATTGTTAAAAAGATCAATAGATAATTTTAAAGTTAAAATAAAATTAAAATATATTAAAAATATAAAAATTGTAATAGGAGATAATATAAAAGATTATATTGTTAGTTTTATATAATTATATATTAATAATTACTTTATTTTGTGTAATAGTGAGAGAAAATGAAGTTATAAATCAACAAAATAATAAAAAATATAGGAAAATTAATAATTAAATTTAAAAGTAAATTTAATATTATCTACATGGATTATTGCTTCTACGGGGACCTCTACTTCAATTTTCTTTTACTTATTCATCCATTTTGTTGTGAATTGTTGAGTATTTCGTTTTTCTTATTAGATCATGGGATTAGATATTAAAATTGAACTTGTGTATTTATACTGATAATCTTTATTTCAAATTAGATAAAATTGACTATTGTTGATGTATTGTAGTTGGACTTCCTGATAAATGTTTGATGAACTGTAAATATTCATACCATAATTTAATTATAATTTGCATTATTAATCTTTCCTCTTATTTCATTTTATGTTAAAATTTATATCTTTATTTTTTTTATTTTTTATATCTAATTATATTTTTATATTTTAATATATCTTTTTTTATTATAACACCGTTTTATAAGTTGGCGACAATTTAAGGGATTAATCATATTAGACATACCCAATAGAACAATTTCATTTATTTAATCATATCTTTCCATTAAAAATTTTTCCTCTAAAGATGTAATGATACCTTTCCCTTCAATTTATTGCATTCTACATAATCTCCTAAATTTTCCTATTAAATACTTTATTCATCATTGCATGTTGCTAGAATTGTTTTTTCAAGATAGATTGTTAAAACAATGTTGAGATTGACTGGATCACAGCATTTGTTCCACACTTCCTAACACTTTTTCTTCTCCAAATAATGGACAATTTAGGTCATCATTAATGTGTGACAAATTCCTTCTCAGTAGTTGGTCTTTTCTTGGTAGTCTCCCCATTATCAATCTACATAGGAATAATTGAATTTTTGGAGGGATTTTCTCCTTCCAAATTGCTATAAAAATTTGTTTGATTGATTACCTATTTTAATCTTTTGAATAATGTTATAAGATTATTTAATTAAGTATACCCCATTTATTTTCTCATTCAAAATATTTTTATTATCCTCGGACTTGTACACCTTCTTCATTTCCATTATCGTTTAGATTTAATACTAGATCTTTTCTCATTCAAACATGTTTATCCTCTAACTAAAATTTCACTTCTATGTGTTATCAACTCATGCCCTTGTTTTTTCTTATCTCATAATTTTTTTTTGTTCAAAAATAATAAACAATATGTCATAAGATTGTTTTGAGCTACACATTTATTTTTATTTTCCATGCTAAACATCAATATAGAATTTCAACTTTTTTTACACCCCTTAACTTGCATGACATATTATTATCAATCTACCTTGTTTTTAAATTCCCAAACTCCATTTACCCAACAATGCTTCATTCAACATAGAAATGCTTTTGTCCTATATATCCCGTGTTCTTTGGCCAACCTACTTTATCCCACTTAAGAAAGTGAGTCTTTTCTTCCTCTTTCATTTTGATCCGCATAAAACTATTTTGCATCTACAATACCTTCTTAATCACTAACTTAGACATCGAGAGACATGAATATAGTGGAAGAGTTGCCAACATTGAGTTAAATAGCCAAATCCTTACTTGTGATAAAACATGTTTCCATGAAGCTAACTTTTGTCTGAATTCTTTTACCACAAGTTTTCACAATTTCATCATTCTTAGATTGTCTTTAATGCTTTTATCTCTTTCCCCCTCTAACTCAAAAGGTTCAAATTTATTTTATTATAGTTAATACACCCCAAAACCATCTCAAAACTTCTCAAAATATTTTTTTATAACCTTCACATTTCTCTTTGTATTTCCTTATAACATCAACAAATTGAAGGATATTAACCTCAACTTCATCTCTACCTATCTTATACTGGTGAGCATTTTCTTCTTCTTTACATCTCTTGTAAGACCACTTAAATCTTCACCTACTATTGTGAATAGGAACAGTGTCAATGAATCTCTCTTTCTTAAGCATCTTTTCACAACAAACTCCTTTGTAGGGCTTCTGTTAGCAAATACATATACCAAACTAAATTAGAGACACTCCTTTATCCAAAAGATTTAACTTTGGCAAATTTTGGATCTTCTAAGCATGTAGAATAAAAACTGTTAATTAATATTGTCATAAACTTTCTGAAAACTAGCCTTTAAAAGAAAGCACCCATCCAAACCACATGATCATATAATATAAGACGCAATCTCAAACCAAAATTATTCATATAAACCAACTCAATCCAATCCATTCAATCAGATCTAATCCAAGACTCATATTTAACATGTCCCACTAAAAATAATATTTAAACTATTATAAACAAAATGATCTTTAAGAGGATCTTGACTATGTATGGTATGGTAAATTCATTTAAAGTTTTATAAGGAAAGTTGTGATCTAAAAGATCACAAAGTTTTGCTCACTAGATAAAGAAAAACATCTTTGGATGAATATAAGGTTTGAACACTCTATTAGTTTGCTAAATGATCATGCATAATGTTCTTGTAAAGTTAAAGGCACAAAATGCTTTGATCAATAAAATTAGCAATATTTTGGAAACTCTTTACCACTTTGTTATCTTTCTTTAACTTGGAAGGTTTCTTTATATATCAAGAATTGAGAAACAAACCATTGCGAATCTTTTTCTATCCATTGAGAAACTTCACTTTAAAATCTCTATCTTCAAGCATTATTCATTTGTCCATGCATATACATAAAGATGCATGAACATAAAGATGTATTAAATACGCTCCATGCAACAAATTTTTATCTTTTCTTAAAAAATTACATGCTAGATGATATGACTTATCAGGCCTCGAAAAGAGAGTTTTTGCCCAAATTAGAGTAAAGCATATGACTTATATAACCTTTCCAAAGTTGACATTGTTGGGAAAATCCGAGGGAGGAAACCTTAAGGAGACCAAACAAGAATGAGACAAGAGTCAACCCAGATAAGGGGATGACGCCACCTTCAACCCAAAACCTTAAGGCATTAGGTTTGTGGGTCTTCTTTCTTATATGTTGCTCAACTTTCTCATTCCTACTCAATATAGGACTTAGACTCACACTTGGATACCTAACAATCTCCCCCTCATGTGAGAGTCCCTCTTCCACATTGGTACATTCCCCCTCGAGCGGAAGCATTTTCAAATACGAATACCTCACTCACAAATAACCCTCTCAAATACGAGCACCTCACTCACAAATGACCCTCACTTTGTACTATCGTACACAATTAAACGGGACACGCTATGCCTGAAACCTCCGTCAAGAAGATTTTTGATACAGGGTCAAACTGTACTCACCCAAGCCGCAAACCATCGGCTCTAATACTACTTGTTGGAAAAATCCAAGGGAGGAAACCTTGAGGAGACCAAACAATAACGAGACAAGATCCAATCCACATACGACCCTCACTTGTATTGTCGTTTTACACACTTAAGCAGGACACGCTATTCCTGAAACCTCCCTCAAGAAGACTTTCGATATAGGGTTAAACTGTACTCGCACAAGCCGCAAACCATCGGCTTTGATACCAGTTGTTGGGTAATCCGAGAGGGCCAAACCAGGGAGATCTCACAAGAATGAGAACTGAGCCAAACCCACATAAGGGAATGACGCCACCTTCAACCCAAAACCTTAAGGCATTAGGTTTGTGGGTCTTCTTTCTTATATGTTGCTCAACTTTCTCATTCCTACTCAATGTGGGACTTAGACTCACACTTAGATACCTAACAGCTGAAACTGTTTTCTATTACAAATGACAACACTCACCTAGACCACGACTGAAAAACCGCTGCCTAAAGTTTAGGCCACGGTTTTTATGCTTTAGGCCATGGTTTCATGTTGCTACCTAAAGTGATATTTATTGTAGTACAGACATAAGAGGTGCTAGAATGTGTATTGGTGTAGAATAACTTTACTAAGTCCTTCAAGAAATCTTTAATGTTAACTTGTGTTGGTGCTTTGAGAAATCTTCATGATAGACATGAAAATAAAAACATTTTAATATACCTTTATCTCAATTATTTAAATAATAAATAAATATATAACAAATTTTAATTAATTAATTGTTTCTTCAAAAGAAATGTAATGAAAGATTGAAAAATTCAAATAAGTATATATTTTGTTGTAATTAAGTGGCTTTATAGTAAGAAAAATACTAAGTACAAATAATTTAAATAAATGAGTAGTTTTAAAATAACATTTTCAAATATAAGAAAATATAAAATATTACATTTTAAACAATAAATCAATACTGCTTATATTAAAACTTTTAATTATGTGGTGTAAGCAAATCTTTAACTGTTTATAAAAGAGGAGGGGAAAGGCTACGTGGTAGTCAAAGGGGAGTATAGTATTGGAGGTAGTGGTCAGAAGGTTCAAGTGGCATTTATGAATGTTTATTCTTCATGTCACATTGCTGATAAATATACTTTGTAAGCAGAAATAGAACACATTAAGTCTACTGCTAAGAGTATGATGTGGTGCATAGTGGGAGATTTCAATGCAGTTAGATACCCTAGTGAGAGGAAAGATATAGGATTAGAGCAACATAGTAAAGTAGAAATGGAGAGGTTTAACGAGTTCATTGATAATTGTCACTTGCATGACGTTCCTGCTATGGGAAGGAGGTAAATGTGGTACAGGCCGAACGACACGTCTAAGAGTAGGTTAGATAGAGTTTTGGTGACGAATGATTGCATGATGATGTGGCCGAGGTCGACGCAATATACTCTTACTAGGAAAGTTTCTGACCATTGTGCTCTGGTGGTTAAGAACAGAGTAGTTGATTGAGGTCCTAAACCTTTTAAAACGTTCAATGTGTGGCTTAAAGATCAAGATTTCAAGGAGATGGTGAAGAATGTGTGGACAGATCGAAATATGGACGATTATTGTAGCAATAGTTTAGAGAGGTTGAAGAATAAGCTTAAAGGTTTGTAAAAGGAGATTAAGTCGTGAAGGGGAGAAGTGTTCGTTAGTGAGAAGTTCGAAAGACAACAAATCTTAGATGAGATTGAAGCTAGTGACATGGTTGATGATGATGATATCCTTCACGAGAATAAAAGGGTTAGGAGGATACAGTTGTTAAGTGACCTTAGTGACATGTTAGAGAGAGATACTGTAACGATTAAGCAAAAAGCCCGAGCAGATTGGTTTACTAAGGGTGATATGAATTCTAAATTCTTTCATTCTAAACTCAGATGGAGAAGACTCAATAATGGTATTAAAGGTATTTTCATCAATGGAGAGTGGTGTGAGGACCCATATCAAGTGAAAATTGAGGTGAGGAAACATTTTGAAAATAGGTTTCAGGCTCAAACGAAGTTAGAGGTAAACCTAGATGGTGTGGCCTTTAGTAGAATTGATAATGTTGATAATGAGGTGTTATGTAGTGTGTTTAGTGAATCTGAAATTCTAGATGTAGTGGGCCAATGCGGAAGTTCTAAAAGTTCGGGTTTCGATGGGTATAACTTTCATTTTTAAAAAAATAATTGGGAGATTATATGGGGCGAGATGATTAATGCTATACGGTGCTTCTATGAAACAGGTTACATTTCGAGGGGGTGCAATGCTTCTTTTATCTCTTTGGTTCCTAAGAAAGTTAACCCATCTTCCCTTAACTAGTATAAACCTATCTCTTTAGTAGGGTGTGTGCATAAAGTTATTTCGAAAATTTTGGCTAACAGGTTAAAGAGGGTTCTATCAAAGGTGATTGACAACCACCAAACTGCTTTTCTTAGTGGTAGAGGTATGTTGGATAGTGTTCTCATCGCAAATGAAACAGTGGACTTCCTAAAGAAAGAGAAATTGAAGAGGGTTATAGTCAAAGTTTATTATGAAAAAGCTTATGACTCAGTGGACTGGGACTTCTGGATTTACATGATGGGTAGGATGGGGTTCTGTGATAAATGGATGAAGTGGATAAAAACTTGTCTTTCTTATGCAACTATCTCGGTCTTGGTAAACGGTAGTCCAACTAAAGAGTTTAGACCAAAAAGAGGACTTAGACAAGGAAATCCACTAGCATCTTTTCTTTTCCTTATAGTAGCAGAGGTCTGGCTGGTTTGGTTAGGGAAGCTTCTAAGATAGGTGTGTTAGAGGGGGTTCAAGTTGGCCATAAGCATGTAGATGTCAAACTCTTGCAATTTGTAGATGATACTTTGTTCTTTTGCCAACCTAAGCTCAATAGCATATTGGCTATTAAAATGGTTTTATGATGTTTTGAAATTACCTCTGGACTTAAAGTTAATTTCCATAAAAGCTATGTTGGTACAATTGGGGTGACCGATTTGGATAAGGCTATTTTTTCTAAGTGCCTTAATTGTCGTTGTATGGGAGTACGCTTTAATATCTTGGTATGAATATAGGTGGGAACCCTAGATCGTTGGCATTCTGGAAGCCCGTTATTGATAAAATTAAGTCTAGATTATCGACTTGGAAGGGGAAGTTAATCTATATGGCTGGTAGGTTGTGTCTCATCAAGGCAGTCTTTACTACTATACCTCTATTCTATCTTTCTTTCTATAAAGCACTTGTAGGTGTGTGCAAAACTATTAGAAGAATACAGGCTAAATTTCTCTGGAGCTGGGGTTTTGATGGTAAAAAAATTGCTTGGGTTACGTGCGACAAAGTTTGTGCTTTTATTGATAACGGAGGGTTGGGTGTCAAATATGTAGGGAATTTTAACGATGTTCTTCTAGCTAAATGATTATGGAGGTTAGATACAGAAGAGGAGGGAGTGTGGAGAGATATTATAGATTCTAGGTATGGACCTTGGAGGCAGATGACGGGTAATTTGGGCGATCGGAAAGCCTCTAGTTGGTGGAGAGATCTGAGTAAATTAGGTGCTTCAGTCAATCATCATAACTGTTTTTTCAATAACAGTACGTGGGAATTGAGTGACGGTACTAAGATTAGATTGTTGGAAGATATTTGGTCAGGCAACATTGCGCTTAAAGTTAGATTGTATTGTATGTCTCTAGAAACTGGTAAGGCTATCAGTTAAGTGACAGAATGGTTAAATGTGGAGGGACAAGAAGTACTTTCTTGGAAGATTATGTGGAGGAGAGAGTTGTTTGAGTGGGAGAAGGAACCGTTCAGACAATTAATTACTATTATGAACGCTATCAAGTGGAAGAGGGATACTCCGGATAAGAAGGTGTAGGGTGCAGGAGTCCATAGAGAATACACAGTAGGAGCTGGATATAGGCTCTTAAACAAAAATGATAGTTCCTCAAGTAACATGTGGTGTAGGGACTTATGGAGCCTTAAAGTTGCAGGCTCAGCCCGAGTGTGTGTTTGGAGAGCTTTATTAGAAAAGCTTCCAACTAGACTTAATCTAGATAAGAGAGGAGTTGTAGTCATTAGCAACTTTGTGCTTTGTGTATGAAGGCTGAGGAAACTGCTCAACATGTTTTCATCAGTTGTGATATTGCACAAAAAGTATGGGACAATTGTGATAGGTGGTTAGGTATCTCTTCTGCTAGGCCCCTTAATATTATGGATAATTTCCAGAGCTTTTACTTTTTAGGTCTTAGCAAGAAAACTAATTCAGTTTGGAGGGGTATGTGGGTGGCTATAGTGTCGGAAATTTGAAGGCATAGGAATAAAATAATGTTTAATAATGGAGTGGTGGATGGTGTGGAGATATTTACTTTGGCACAACTCAAGGCTTGGTCTTGGAATAAATTTAGATGGCAGGGGTTCAACTATTCTGTTTCAGATTGGTTTCTTTGCCCTATTCTATGTCTGGAAAATACTTCTTAATTATTACAACTTTGGTATGATCGTTGGCTTGTAGGGAGAAACTTTCGCTTCGGGGTGCTTAGGGCTAGGCTTTTTTGTCTCATGTTTCTCTCGAGAGGAGTAGGTGTGGGTGTGTATTCAAGTACGTTTATCTGGAACAGGTACGGGCAGTGGCAGAGAGATGCGAGGGATCGTAAGAATGCAAATTTGAAGTACAAAATGGTGTTGTTCAAATCAATACATATTTGGTGACATGTACTACATTTGTTTGTTAGGCTCAAAGAATTGGTTGGTTTAGTTGTACCGTGTTATATGTTTTATGTAAGGTAGTGATAGGACTATCTCCTTGTCATTCAGTTGTAGGCATGAAGATTATTGTATTGTTTTCTTTATGTAACAGGGTTGGAGCACCCTTTAAGTGTTCCTATTAATTCCATTCTTTGCTATTAAAAAAAACTATTATTTTATAAAATTAAGTTGGTCGGTTCCATTAACTAATAGAAAGCTTTTCATGATCAATAGAGAAAGAAAAATACCCACTTTAGTAATATAAATAATATTAATAATAGTATCAAGAATAAACTAAATGAGATACGTGCATAAAAGTTTAGCTTGATTCTTAAGAAAATTAAAATAAGTAGTCAATTAAGAAGTTTCAAAAGCGCGTCATGTTATTAATTTAGTCTTTTTGAACGAAACAAATTGATTTAGCTTTTGAACATATAAAATTTTATAATTCTTTATGAAAATTTCTTACAAATTGATTTAGCTTTTGAACATATAAAATTTTATAATTCTTTATGAAAATTTCTTACAAATATGTCCTTCATCATTAGAAAAATAAACTTGTGAATTAAAGAATAAGTGACTCTCAAAGCTAATGGTGCACCTTCCTTCAAAGCTTTTGGCTTTTTCCAAACTGATGAGAAGAAACACCATTCTCCCAAACACGTCATATGTCTACTAGCTCATGGAAGAAGAAGCACTTGTTCTCTTTTATATTTTTTAGTTAATTTAGTAAGTTATAATATATTTTTTTGGATTTTTTAATTGAGAACTGTGTATGAATTTTTAGAAAAATGATAATTTTCTGTTATTTTGTCAAATAAATTTAATTTTTTTTGTATATTTTCATATAATTAGATTTAATTGATTGAAACTTACCGACTTTTTCGTAAATCATATTGATTTAGTTCAGATTTTAAATTTATTTAAAACAATTTAAAATGATAAAAAATAATTACTTAAATTATATTTTATCTAGAATCCATTATAACCGATGTTAAGTGTAACATCCCATATTTTTCATGTAATAGAAACTTTATTGTATAGAAATTATATAATAGACTTGAATATCAAAATCTATATATTCATCATGTATTTCAAAATAAACTCCTCTAAAGAAGATTTAATAAAAATATCTTTGTAAAATTACAAATAAAATAAAAGAAAGTTTATCTAGCAATTTACTTGGACTCACACCACCTGTCATCGTAGTTTTAAAAACAAAACAAACAACACACAAAAAGAAAGGTAACCTAGAGAGTTTTCAAAAAATATATATTTTTATAAATTGGATTTCTATCTCAACAAAATGACAACAATTCAATCTTTCATAATTCATCTCACATCATACATACACTTGTGCATTTAGTTAGACTAAGAGGTGTGCACCTGTCATATACCACCCAATTGTTCCGATTAGGCTCATATTTTAAACCTCGGAACAGTCTATTCCGATTTGGCTCATATTTCAAACCTTGGATCCCATTTGCACAGGGTTAATCCATATGTCCTATTCCGATCGGGCTCATATCTCAAACCTCGGACAGGACCATATTAACCTCCTTCGACTCTTCACTAATTGATAATCTTCATCCATGTGAATCCAGTGTACCAGTAGAGTCAGGATACCTCCTTGGAATCCCCAAACAATGCACATCCTAATAATCTCAACACGGATATTTCCTTTCCTGAAGATAATATGTCTCGATCACACACCACATCATTCACATAACATTATACAATACATAAACATTCACCCTATTCATTAATAAACAAATAATTACAATATTTATGAAAAGCAATCAAACTAGCTTCCCTTACCAAATATCATCATTCTAGATAAATTTGTGTTTCAAAGGAGATAAACATTTATAAAAAAAATATACAACTAGCTTCCCTTACAAAATATCATAATTTTAGATAAATTTTCATTGAAACATAAACAAACATTTATGAAAAGAAACATGCAACTAGCTTCCCTTACCTCTATAGAGTAGAGATACTCAAAAATCCTAAAATCATGGACAACCTAACTCTGTTCAAGAATCTAATCGAACACTCTTGATCTACTCAACGCTAGGAATCTAGGGGTGTCCTTTGAGTGTCAATCTGATAACCTATGAGATCACAAATCTAGAGAGAAGGTAAGAAACTTTAAAGAAAAATTGTATCAGATATAGTGGTTTTCATAAGAATGAAATTGTATATCTTCTTAAAGAGAGAGAGAGAGCGATTTGGTAGGTTTTAGAGATAATTGGTCTTTTTTATTCGAATAAAACATAATATCTTCTTATGAAGAGAGTTGGTAGCTTTTATAAAAATAAAACAGAATATCTTCTTAGAGAGATAAAAAAAGATGGTGGTTTTCATAAGAATAAAACTATATATCTTCTTAAAGAAAGAGAGAGGAAGCAATTTGATAATTTTTATAAACAGAATATCTTCTTAGAGATAATTGGTGGTTTTTATTAAGATAAAACATAATATCTTTTACTATCTTCTGAGAGTTGATAGTTTTTATAAAAATAATACATAGTATCTTCTTAGAGAGATAAAATATCTTTTAGGAGAGAGAATATCTTCTGGGAGAGAGATAGTTGATGGTTGTTATAACAATAAAAAATAAATAACTCTTTTGTTAAAAAAAATAGATATTATCTTATTTATCTCTAAAATTAAATTCTAGATTAAGTTTTATTTCATATTTATTTTTGACACTAAGTCAATAATCTGCTTTGGTGGAAAGCTTTGGTAGACTAATTTGAGTGTCCTAATTGTAGTGAAAGGGAATGCACTTTCTTGAAGGTGGCAATTACTAATTTATGATTTTTATTTTCTGTTCAAAATAACATTTTTATTTGAATTAGTTATCTCGAAGAAGTACCCAATATTATTTTATTTTTAAGAATTGAACTAGTTAAGTCATTTCGTACTATCTACAATTAGTGTTTTATATTTATATGTAATAAATATGTTAGCTTACTTTTGACCGTCAAATAGTTACTTTGTTATTATTGAATTAATAGTATTGACATATTAATAGTGATAATGTCACATGTTAGCATATTTATCTCAACAAGATAATGTTAGTTAATTCAAGAGTAATAAAATTATAGGACAAAATTAGCAAAATTACTAAAGGCTAAGTATCAAAAACACTTATTAGGAAAACAGGTTCTAGATACCTAAATCTACACACTGATCTCATGTTTGGTTGTTTTGGTTGGAAAATTCCAAAAACTCAAAAGGAAAATCCTTGATTTGATGAAATAAAATATGAAAACAAGTATACAATGGCTAAAAGTTTAAAAAGGAAAGGGAAAATCCAATGCTTGGATTCCTACAAATTTCCCTCATATTCCTTGAATTGACCATGTCCTTTCTTTTGTGCACTTTCTCTTATTCCTTAACTGTGGTTTTTTCTACTGAAAATAAATAAAACATAAATGCAAAATGAAATATCAAAAAGAAAGTAGTGGTGTGGAACTGGACTCAGATGCCATGAAATTCACCGGTTGTAAACCTGGTGGACAATAGGCATTCATTGCATTCTTACAGTGTAACTCCAATAGTCCACACTTCTCATCAACTTCATCATTTTCAGCAGCATCCTAAACGTAACATTAAACACAGTTTCAACAAGATATAGCAAAACACAATCTATCTATATGTGTGTGTAGAAACAGATAAGCACATCATACATAATAATCAAGCATGCAACGTAGGATTCAAACTCATTCAGACTTTATTATCATAAGGGTCTTCCTAACTAGTGCAATAGGTTAAGAAATCAAAAATAGAAAGTGTATGCATAATTCTATTAAGTTTATATGTCATTTCACTAAAAAAAAAACTGGATTTATCTACAGTAAAAAAAATCTGTAGATTATTTTTATATCCTTCTAATAATTATCATTGTTATTATTATTATTTATCATTATTTAGGACTATTGTTAATGTTATTATAAATATTAATAAAATTACTATCAAACTGTAATTAGAAGGAGTTGAACCCAGAACCTTTGAATGTTGAAGAGAGTTCAACAAACAAATATAATAATATTATAATTATTATTATTCTTATTATGATTATATTTATGATTATGATTGTTAATATTATTAATAATATTATTATTAATAATAATAGTATTATTGATATTATTAATATTATTATTATTAATAATATTATTATTCTTATTATTATCATTTTTATTAAAAATGATAATAATAATATTAACAATAATATCAATAATAATACTAATAATATTGATAAAAAAATAATATTAATAAGATTCATAATAATAATAATAATATTAGAAATAATACGGGTAATAAAAATAACATTAATAATAATAATATTAGAAATAAGAATGTTAGTGTTAACATTAATAATAATAAAATTATGGATAATATTATTATTAACTATTATAATAATAATAATATCACAAATATTTTTAATATAATTAAAAATAATATAAAAAATATTAATAATATTAAAACTATTTTTCATATAAATATAAATAATGTTGATAATAATATAGTAATATTAAAAATATTATTAATGTAAATATAAATAATATGAATAGAAGTATTAATAATATTCCATATATTAAAAAACATATAATAATAATATTAATATAAAAAATAATAATAACGTTATCAATAACATTAATAATATTTTGTGTATAAATATTAATAATATCAAAAACTTTAAAATATTAAAAACAAAATTAATAATTTGAAAAAATATAATATTGATGATAATAATAATTTTAATAATATTATAACTAACAATATTAGAAATAATAATAAAAACAATAATATTAGTAATAATAATAATAATAATAATAATAATAATAATGATAATATTATTAATAATATCAATGATAATAATAATATTAATAATAGTAATACAAATTGAATAATAATAATAATAGTATTAAAAGTGTTAAAAATACCAGTAATATTAGTTATAATATTAATAATATCAATAAAAATATTAATATTGTTAATAATATTCACCTTTACTAATTTTGTTCTTAATAAATTAATCTGAACATCATTAATAAGAGATAATAGTAGTTTTATTCAAAAATATAAGTTCTTAAGTATTACCCACGGACATAAGTCTGTAGGTATTACCCATGGACATAGGTCTGTAGGTATTACTACGGAAATAGTTCGTGGGTAATACCTATAGACTAATATCGGTGGATCATACCTACGGATCTGTGTCTGTGGGTAATATCTACGAACCTATGTCTGTGGATAATACCTACGAACTTAAATCCGTGGGTAATACCTACAGATACAGATCTGTAGGTAATAATCCGTAGATAATGTTGAATTTACCTACGAATACAGATCCGTGAGTAATAATCCGTGGGTAAATTGAGTTTTTCTTGTAGTGTTTGATCTCATTCAATCTATTTTATGACATTTGATTATATATTTATAATGATTAATAATTTGTTATTAATTACTATAATTTTTATTTATCACCATAATTCATATATGTATTAAAAATAATTCAATCTTTATCCAAAATTATCTATAAATAGAGACCAAGATATCACGAAGTATTCACTCAATCTTAGCTTTCTTTACTTGTATTACTTTGTGGGTTTTCTTTTTTACATGGTGTTCAACTTTTTTATTTCTACTCAATTTAGAACTTAGACTCACTTAAATTTCTAATACTGGTTTTAGATTTGGTATTGAAAATAAAGTGCTTTATCAACATTACTATGTCTCAAAACAGGATAACAAAATAATATCCTACCAATTAAAAATTAGGTTCAACAAATTTCATCTAGACACACTTGTTTTCTAGATCCAAATAAAAGTACTAGCTGGTTAGCTAAATTCAAGATGTTGAGATTTTGTTAAAAGGGGTTATGGAAAGAAGGGGTTATGTTGTTCCAGTTGAAAAATTGAGAACTTAAATACATAATTGATGGGAAGTTGACGACAAAGCTCTTTATAGATTTCACCGCTGATGTTACAGAACTATCAATGCCACTAAAGCTTGCTTTGAAAAATTGAGGTATTAAGGAGCATCTCAAGTATTATTTTTGGCACTATGTTTATCCAAAGCTCATGATTAGTCTGTAGCAGAATAAGGATAAATTGCATAAACATCATGAACCCTTCTAATCAAAATTTCATTGTATTCCTGATTATGCAAGAAGGACAAAATAATATGAACTTGACTAAACACTTAGTTTGCAGAGCAGAACGACTTTTCTAATATTCTTTTTTACAATAAGTGTTTTTTTACAACAATGGCAATAGTTATCAAACAGAGAATTTCACCTTATATAGTAGGAACATATAAATGTGAGTCAGATTATAACAACAATCTAAATGTGAGACAGAACATAAATACTATAACAAGATCAGAAAATGAGCATGCAACAATCAAAATCGTAACCTGTTAGTGCAGGATTTAAGATTATTAAAAGAGATTTGACAGTCTATTGAAGAGGAAAAGATTGAGGGACACCATAACCTCTCACCTATTGCATGATGAATATGATTGAAAACTATCAGCTTGGAACATGGGGAATTCAGCTTCAAACATGGCAAAACATCAAAATAACAATCAACTCTTTTTTTGGTTGAAACATTTTCCAAATGCAAGGGTTTTACTGCAGTGAAGTGTTCATAACCACAAGTTGATAACAAGACATCTGATAATTGAAGAGTAAGACTTAGAATTTAAAATCTTAAAACATTTTATTTATAAGTCTTCTTTTTTATATATAATTTAATTTTTTTATTTTTACTCAGTATGAGATTAGACTCACTTAAATACCAAACAATCTCTCCAGAATGAGAGTCTATTCTACATTAATATGAAGATAACAAAATTTAATATTTTCTTCTCAAATATTCTATTTTATTTTCATTAATAATATTTGATTCAAACCCATCCATTAAACTTTTTTTGTTTGAAGATAGAGATTCAAAATTAACATGCCCCATTCACAAAAACCATTTCTTTTAGACATCCATAGCAGGGGAGTAAAAAATCAAAGTACATAAACTCTAGCATACACAAGATAATCATACAAGTAGTAACACTTTCTAAATCTTCCAAAACAACCTCACCTATTTGAACCTATTTTAACATTAGTTATTGTAAAAGAATCCATTGTAAAGTAACTCCCATTTTGAACCTTCTGGGCACCATAATTAACAGGGAGAAGAACCACCAACCCAACAAGAGAACACACCCCGAAAAATTTAATGCTGCAAACACAAAAATTAGTAAACATAAATATAAGAATAAGAAAGTAAAATTAGGAAAAATACAATTTTGGCATGGCAGGGTTATTGTTGCATGCAATTATTGTAGTGTAGCAGCATGAATGTTGAACAATGGATACTTTGCAAAACTCCTTCAAGAAAATGAAGATAATTTGTTATTCGGTAAGATAAACCTCTTTTTCTTTTTCTCTTTTCATGATCTCATTATCCTTTAGAGGAAATTTCAAGATTGATTATTGAAAAACTCACTGATCCAATTTACTCTTCTTATTACAAATGCAAGATATTTAATCCATAATCCTAACATTTACACGATGAAAAGATTAAAATATCAAGGATCTACACAATTAGTTTATACTTTTTTCTAGGGTCAGTTTTTTTATCTTTAGGGATAAATTTGGGTAATCACTCTTGTCCTTATTTCTTAAAGAAAAATCACTATGATAATATTGGTCACTTGTTAGTTCTTATCCTAATGTAAAAAAAGAGGAAAATTGAGGTTTAAGGTCCAATAATGGTCTGATAGCAGTTCAAGAAACATTTTAGGATAGACTCTGTTACCATATCAGGAATGAAATTTAAACCTAACTCAACTTTCTAAACCAGCTTGGTAAAGTGAGGTTTGCATCCGTTTATAAACTATTGAAAGGTCTCATCTCTAGTCGATATGGAATGACTTATATATTGTTCCTCAAGTCACTGCAGCTTTTTTTTTGTGACAACAAGTCTGTCTTACATTTAGCTGTGAATCCTATGTTTCATGAGTGTAGCAAACACATTGAAATTGATTGACATATGGTTAGAGAAAATGTTTATAATGGTGTTTTTCGTTTGCTCCCTATCAATACTAAGTCGGAGGTTGCTGACATCTGTACAAAACCTCTCATACCCAAGCTGTTCTACATCTACTGTCCAATATGGGTTTAATTGATCTCTATACTCCATCTTGAAGGAGGTAATAAATAATTATTTATATGAGAAGCATTATAGCATAAATAATTATTTTATGTGAAAATTATTAACAATTATGTTAGAATAACTATTCTATTGTTATTCTGTCATTCTCTCATTTTATGTACTTCATACATAGAGTATTTTCTTTCATCAAGAGAATAAGAAGAAAAATATATTTTTACTCATATCCTTCTTTCTTTTTCGTTCATTTCTGTTTATTTTTTATTTTCATAACATGTGATTAATATGATATCTTTATTAAGTTTACAAATATAATCGAAAAAATTCAATTTTCATATAAATTTTATTTTTTACTCATAAAAATATATTTTGACAGTACCTTTAACTAAATTTAAACTCTTGTAGCATTTTATTTGTAGATAAATTATTTTAGTTATATGCAATTTCCTTTCCATTGTTATATATTTTTGCATAATGCGTATTTATTATTAATCTTGTACTATATTGAACTTTCTTCCAAAATAAACCCATTTTAATAAAACAGTTACCTAAATAAACTCATCCCCAATTTATTTACCAAACTAGATCCATTTACTATTTACTTTGGAATTTTCATTTCAGGAGAGTCGAATTCTCAACATCAGAAATTTTAAAAATGGTATAAAATAAGTAATACAATGATAGTTAAGACTAAGGATTAATTTTAAATTTGAAAGTTAATGTTAATTTAATTTGGTGCGAATAAAATATTTGAATGTTTTAAACTTTCAAATTTAATTTGGAAGGAAAATTCAAAACTTAAAATACTGGAATGAAATGAGTTTGGATTTTCTAGAGGACAATTTTACTACCATGACAAACTTCTATTAACCATAAAGATAACGAATTCTATAATGAGAAGACGTCTATTACATGGAAGGTTACATCATAATAATTATTGTTGTGTGGGTTGACATTAAAATCAAATTGTGGTGATTAGAGTGATTTGGAACAAAGCAATATAATTTTAAACAAACCTAAACCTAACTCTAAGTCAAATAAATTTAAACAACAAACCTAAAGCTAAGTCAAGTCAAATAAAGAGTTCGATGACGAAATTATGAAACAATATAATTATCTAATAAAAAATAAATTTAGATGATAAAATTAGGAAACAATATAGTTATGTAATAAAAATAATTTTAAACAATAAACCTAAGTCAAGTCGAATAAAAGACTTAGGTAGACATTATGAAACAACGTAGTTATGTATGGAACAAGATAGTCATGCAAAAAAAAATTTATAGTGTCATATGCTTAGATACACTAAAAAACATATCTCAATATTTGTTCGACCATAAATTGATTTTATTTTTAAACACAACCTATTTCATGTATCATCTATCATCTATGAAATAAATACAAATTTCATATATATCTTTTTAACATATACTTCATTATTTAATTACTTATGATATCACAGTTAAAATTTTTAATTACAAATAATATTTTAAAAGCAAATTTTAATAAATACTTAATAATGATCCACAAATATTTATAATAATATTCTTTTAAATTGCATATAATTTGTTTTTATCAGGACATAGTGAGTAACAAAGTGATTAGTAGCACATGTCTCCGTAACAAAGTGGACTTTTACATAATCCTTCGTTAATTACTCTTTGTGAAGACAACTTGAACAATAATAACAGTTTATATTGTTATATAAAAATCGCTTTCAGTTATGGATTATTTGTAAAGAAAAGGTTTAAAGTTGAACAATTTTTCATAAGTAGCTTTTAGTCAAGACAGACAACTGAACATGGCATAGTCTGTCATAAAATAAATTTGTTTTTTTGTTAAAGCACACTGACCAACAATATGTATGATGTAAAAAATTTCATCAACTACTACAAATTTATCATTTTATATACCTATAATCAATACGTTTTTGATGTAGTTAATCTAATCCACGGTACGAAAAATAAACCGTAAATATTAATTGTTTGTCTAAATAAAAAATTTATGCAATATAACACTTGAGTAGAGACAAAATAACACTTATATTAAACATTACAACTTAAAAAGATTCACACTTAAAAAAAGTGTGTCAAAAAGTTAAAAGTCAAACAATCAAACAACTTATAAGTATGTGAACATAGTTTCACATTCTCATAAGGAAAGTAAAACAATATTTTTATGGGTTACCACTTGAGGCATATTGTGAGAAACATGACTCTTTATGAGTAATAATGGAAGGATTAATGAAGACTAAGCACGTTTATATCTATAAAAGATAATGCTTGAGGTTATGTAGATAATTGAGTAGGCTGAAAGGCCTCCGCTTAAAGAAAGTGGTAAAATGGTGATGTTCTTATAGCACTTTCAGATTGAGAATAATACTTCCAAGATATCAACTCCAACAGTTTTTTTGGGTTAAGATCAATGTATCTTTTTTTTTTTAACTGCGAAAGATAAAATTAATGGAAGCACTTTAGGGGTGTTCCAACCCTATTACAATTAAGAAATAAACAAGTTGACAGTTTCCCACTCCAGTCTCCTAACACTAAATTTCAAACAATCATAAAAGAAAAGTATACGAGCAATTACAACAATAATTCAAAACTTGCAGTCGTAAATAAGTAGAAACAAGGATAAAGGTCAATAATTTGTATTACATCCTGTCTGAAGTGTAACAATACTTTGCTACTGATGCTACAATCTAAGCCTTCATAATGACCTGCAAAAAGAAAAAAAAAACTTACATTCCACCTAGAATTTCCCTCCTTATTTATAATAATATTTATGTAATGATGACTTTCTCAGTGTTTTGGCAGAGAGAAGGTGTAAGACAACATTAAATGTTTATGTAATGATTACTCTGACATCCTTTATCAGGAGAAAGATGTAAAATACACTCAACCTACCTTTTATTAGGTGGGAAAACGTGTGGCAAGTATACTACCCGGCCATCCCTAATATGGCTTACCTTGGGTTCAACACCATCCAGTTGGTAGCATAGCAGTGCTCACATTTTCCCCATCTGACAAAAGGTAGGTTGAGTATATTTTACATCTTCCTTCAGAAAAAGAGCATCAGAGTAATCATTACGTAAACATTTAATGTTGAATGTACTTTACACCTTCTCACAATGAGAAAGTCATCATTACATAAATACTATTATAAATAATAGAAAACTAAAGAGAAAGAGAAAGAAGGTACGTTGATCTTAACTCAAGTCACACTAAACCTCTAAATATTGAATACTGACTTGAGTATTGGAATGTCTTCTGCAAGTACCTCCCTCTTTGTTCCAGATGCCGAAGATCGGAGAACTACAAAGGAGACGTTGGAGTTGATATCTTGAAAGTATTGTTCTCAGCCTCAAAATCCTATAAGAACATGTGATATTGGGTACTGCAACTAATGTTAAAAGAAGTTTGTGCTTAACTGGAGTATACATATCTTTTCATAAGGATGAGATGAATCCTTTAATATATGGTATTAAGTGGGATAAGGTAGTAGCATATCCTACTTTTAATTTTAAGCAGGGGTCTTTAGTAATTGATATTGCACATTCCTTTGATAAAGCAAAATTGACATGCTTCAATGAGAAAATGACAACCTTTATTTACCAAACTTGGTTGCATTATAAGTAATTTTTGTAATAAATATTTCATTATTTAAACATATAATAAAATGTTGAGACACCGAATTAATAGTGAGAGGATTAATATGGTTGTACATCTTTCTGAATTTGAAAATATTATTGTTGAAGAAGAATAAAATGAGCTAGTGTATTGACACACATATCATGAACATTAGAAAATAAAGGTCATCCTTCCAATAAACATGAAAAAAATTTCATTTTTAATAAGTTGTACATATCTCGAGATTATATGACAAGGACCTTTTTTAGAAAGTTCAAGTTGGTGGATTGGGGATCAAAGATATCAGGTGTTTCAACAACGCTTTGTTAGCAAAATGGAAATGGAGGTTAAGGAATATGGAAGAGGGGTTGTGGGGAGAAGTGTTGTCAGCAAGGTATGGTGATTGGAGGAATCTCAATGTTAATATGGTCCAGAGTAAGCAATCACAATGGTGGAAGGATTTGTGTAAAGTATGCGGTAATGAACAACAAGGAAAATGGTTTGACAGTCGATTGTTGTGGAGCCTCGGAGATGGGAGAAATGTCAAATTTTGGAAGGACAGGTGGGTAGACTGCAAAGTGTTGAAAGAAGAATTCCCAAGGTTGTTTACTATTTCACAGTGTAAAGACAGTGAGGTATTCGATGTGGTGGATTGGGGACAAAGTTGGAGTGGAAGGTGTTCAAGTTGGAATCTAAGCTGGAGAAGTGAGAGATTTGAGTGGGAAAAACACTTAGAAGGCCAATTATTGGGATTGATATCTAGTGTCCAATGGAACAAGGAAGGGAAAAATAGGTTGAAGTGGACTTGGGATGATCAGCAGGTATACACTACTAAGTCGGGATATAGTATACTGAATATGGAGCATCAAATGTCGAGTTTAGAGTGTTTCTAGTTGCTTTGGAGTCTTAAGATAGCTCCGTCGACTTTGGTGTGGGCTTGGAGGATTTTATGGGATAGGTTACCAACCAGGGTTAACTTGGTGAGAAGGGGAGTGCTTCTGGGTGCACTCTTTGTCCTATGTGCCGAGAACGTTTAGAAAATGCCCAACACCTTTTCTGTACTTGTAAGGTTGCTCAGAAAGTTTGGGACTTGTGTAAGAGGTGGATAGGAAGGGTCACAATTAGATACGAGTCTATCGCCATCCACATTCAAAGCTTTCATTTAACGGATCATAGGAATAGCGTGAACAAAGCTTGGAAAGGGGTGTGGGTAGCTGTTGTGACGGGGATCTGGAATCTTAGAAATAAAGTAGCTTTTAGAGGAGGGGTAGTGGATGAGGAGGAAGTTTTTTGTCTAGCACAACTAAAAGGTTGGGAATGGTTTAATCATAGGATTACGAGAACAACTTTCTCTTATTCGGATTGGCACTTTGCTCCAGTCAAGTGCTTGGAATCTCTGTAGTAGTTTCCGTAGACCTGTTTTAGATTGAGGGTGTAGATAGAAGGTAGGTGTGTCTTTGTTTTGCAGGTTTATTACTGGAAAGGTAGTGGAAGCATACAAGTTGAACACGACGAGGCAAGAAAGGGAGTCTGGTTATTAGGCATATGAAGGATGTCCAGGCGTTCAGTGAAAATAAGGAGTGTTGTGTATCTTCTCATAAGTGTGAGAAGTATATCGCTTTATGTATACTTTATGTCATATGTATCTCTTTTTCTGTCTACCTTGAAAGATATGCTAGGGAGTTGAACCTTTGTGTGTTATAAGACGTGTCTAGAAACGATTATAGAACTATAGTTTAGGTGTATAAGGGTTGGGCTACCCCTAAAGTGACTCTTTTATTTTATTTAATTTATTGTTGGCTGTTAAAAGAAAATATTTCAGAAGCTTAAATAATGTTGGCTAACTTAGATTGTCTACTTGAGATGGAGGAAAAAGATATTTGAGCATTTATTAGGCATGCACCAAGAATTAGGTATACACGAAGAAGAAAGTGGATTAAGCAAAATCAAGAGTATTTTTCATCACTTCATTTATGAGTCTTGAGAATTGTGATAATTGAAGACATATTCAAGCAGACATAAATTAGATATAGATAACAGCAAAAGACTTCTAAATGTTTTTGTGGGCGAATATGTTTTTTTGAGAGTTACAATATTCATTAGTGTTGAAAAAGCAATTATGTCTAAGGAGCTAACTATAAAGTTTTTAGGTCTTTATCAAAATTTCAAAAAAATATATTTATTGTATATGAAATTTAATCAACATTCGTAATATCTTTCGTGTATTGTAACTAAAGAAATATACTTAATTTCAGTCATACTCTAGAGTTTGAATAAAGAGTAAGTAAAAGAAAATTTCATTTTGAGATGAAGCTAATTATTTTATTTATTTTCAAGTAAAATAATTATGTGGCATAAACATTAATTTAATCAAAGTGCTATCACATATAAAATAAGTATAATTGGAACCAAGAAGAGAAGCAAGTGAATCATATCCTAACTTAGTAAATTAATTTTGAGGACGACACTTTTTCTTGTGGTGTTTTAAATTATAATAATTGTACTATGTAATTAATAGATACAAATGTAAGTATGGGAACATCTAAAAAAGCATAGACTATTATTTTAGGTTTCCTCGGGTTAATAGATATATTTATGTCATGATGTTTAACATAAGTATTATTTTGTCCCAACTCAATTTGTATAGACAAACAAATCAATATTTGCAGTTTGTTCTTCACAATGTATAAGATTTTGTGTTTGGTCATGATGATGTGTTTTTAACTATATGATTTTAATTTAGTAAAGGGTTGAATTTATATATAAAGGATAAGTAAGGGATAAATAATTATAATTCTTGTGAGTTGAAATAAACACTACGGATTAGATCAACTATATTGAACCGTATTGATTGTAGGAACATAAAACAATAAATTCATACAAGAATAGTACTGATAGATTTTTTACATGATACATATTGTTGTTCAGTGTGCTTTAACAGAAGACAAATTTATGAAAGACTATATCATGTTGAGTTGTATGTCTTCACTAAAAGTAACTTATGAAAAATTGTTCAAATTTAAATTTTTTCTTTACAAATGTTCCATAATATAAAGCAATTTTTATGCAATAATGTAATTTGTTTTGTATTATTGTGCAAGTTGTCTCTACAAAGAGTAATTAGTGAAGGATGGTGCAAAAGTACACTTTGTTTATCAGTGTATCCTATGGAGACACGTGCTACTATACCAACTTTGTTCCACACTATGTCCTTGGTGTAAAACAAATTATATATAATTTAAAGAGAATTATTATGAATAATTTATAAATCATTATTAACTATTTATTAAAATTTGTTTTCAAAATATTTTTCATAACTAGAAAGTTTAATTATAATATAGTATATGTGAAGAGAAATATATGAAATTTCACTAGTAGAAAAATGACATTTAAAGGCAGGATATAATCGCGGTTAAAAACGAAATGCATTTAAAAGCAACGCGGTGGCATTTTTGAAATTAAGTAAGACTATACCAGCGCGGTTCAGGCAAAAACCGCGATAATAGGCCACAATTAATTTATTTTTGAAAACTGGAAGGAGATACAAACGCGGTTGTTCCAAG